>Ga0163144_10007169_pt1 | contig 24483 bp, 20 predicted proteins | sample OliLak19BULKMAT1_FD_123175 | JGI IMG/M metagenome (GOLD analysis project Ga0163144, IMG submission 123175) | Freshwater microbial mat bacterial communities from Lake Vanda, McMurdo Dry Valleys, Antarctica - Oligotrophic Lake LV.19.BULKMAT1 | ecosystem: Environmental > Aquatic > Freshwater >...
TATCACGCAGATGATCCGATTAATATTGCGCGATTGCCTGGGCCGGAAACTTGATATTGCGCCGGTTCGGCCAATTCCGACGATGGGTTGCTTCCATCCACAGGCCGAACACTTCTTTGATGAACCAAAGAGTTATTTGAAATGGTATGATCAGCATCTCGCCAAACAGGATACTAGCCAGAAGGCCAAGCGCGGTGATCAGGCACCACGCCACCGCCCACTCGTAGCCCTGATCGCTTTCCGCAAGCATGTTGTTCAGCGTCAGCGCTATCATGCCGATCTGATTACAGCACTCGAAGATGCTGGCCTGGCCGTCCTGCCATTATTCGTCAGTGGGATCGAGATGCACGTGGCCGTCCGCGAATGGCTTGTGAATGCTGGTTCCAAATTCGGGCGGCCAATTGATCTATTGATCAACTCGATGGGCTTCCCATTGGTTGGAGGGCCAGCAGGCTCAACCAAACCAGGCCATTATCGCGAACAATCGGCAGAGCTATTGGCTGGCCTGGATGTGCCATACATGATCGTCCAGCCACTGCAGATGCAGGATGAGCAGAACTGGAAGGCCACTGGCGTTGCACCAATGCAGGCGGTGATCATGTATGATCTGCCCGAGATGGATGGAGCGATTGCGCCAGTTGCGCTGGGTGCCATTCGTGGGCAGGAAATTGTAGCAATGCCGGATCGGCTGGCGCGTGCGGCTCGCCAAGCGGCTGGCTGGGTGCATCTGCGCCGAACGCCAACAGCAGAACGGCGGGTTGCATTTGTGCTGTATAACTTCCCACCTGGCCTTGGCCGCCTCGGAACCGCAGCATTGATGGACGTACCAGCCTCGCTGCATGCCATATTGGGCCGGATGCAGCAGGAAGGCTACCGGATTGGGACGATTCCGGCGACACCAGAGGATCTTGCTCATCAGATGATTGGGCTTGGCGAACCAGGAACAGATGCATGGCATGGTGCTGCACTGCCAATTCACGAATATCGCCGGATTGTGCCAGCAGCACACGCAGAACGCATTGATCGCTACTGGGGCACGCCGCCAGGAGATATTGCGCCACAGGGCCGCGATGCGATTCGGATCGATGGTATGGATCTTGGCAATGTATTTGTTGGCGTTCAGCCGAGTATGGGCGCACCTGGTGATCCAATGCGCCTGCTGTTTGATCGCGATTTCACGCCGCACCATCAGTTTGTTGGCTTCTACCGCTGGTTGAGCCAATCCTGGCATGCCGATGTGATCGTGCATGTTGGTATGCACGGCACCGCCGAATGGATGCCGGGCCTGCAATTGGGCCTAACCGGCGAGTGCTGGCCGGATCTATTGCTTGGTGAACTGCCACATCTGTACCTCTACCCGCTCAACAACCCATCCGAGGCCTCGATTGCCAAGCGACGCGGCTATGCGGCGATTGTCAGCCATATTGTGCCGCCCTATGCGCGGGCCGGGTTGTACAAGCAATTGGCACAGCTACGGGCGATGCTGGCAGAACGAGAGCAGCACCTGGAACGTACAAGCGCCAATCGATCAATGGACAATAACAGTATTCCAGCGGAAGATTCCTGGTTCTCGATTCTCGGATCACGATTGCCGGATCTGCCAGCATATGAACACGAATCCGAGGATGTGTATTGCACCAGGGTTGCCGCCTATCTGAGCGATCTTGAACAACGATTGATCCAGGATGGCCTGCATACCTTTGGCACGCCACCGGCCCCACAACGGGCAGTCGCCCTGATCGAGGCAGCACTCGATGTGCCCCACGATGGTACACCAGGATTGGCGCGTATGCTAGCCGCAGAGGGTATTGCAGCAGCAGATATAGCTGCCGCACGGGCTGCGTTTGTGCAGAAATATGTGCTTGGCAATCATCAGTTTGCCCAAGAGAGCCATATGGCTCCACAGATCGAACGAACACTTGCAGCATTTGCAATTCACCCGGCAACACAACCCCTCATTACCCATGGCAAAGCCATGCTGCGTGGGTTGAGTGCAACTGGTGTAGAACTGGATTCACTCATGCATGCACTAGGTGGTGGCTACCTGTTGCCAGCTCCTGGTGCCGATCCGGTGCGTGCCGGGGCCAGCGCATTGCCAAGCGGGCGTAATATTCATAGCATTGATCCATGGCGCTTGCCAAGCGATGGCGCAACCAGCCGTGGCTGGCAGATGGCCGAACAACTGCTGATCGCGCACGCTGCGAGTGCAACACAACGCTACCCCGAAACGGTGGCGATGCCATTGTGGGCGCTTGACACAATCAAGACCGAGGGTGAGAGTATTGCTGCGGTGCTGGCGATGGTTGGCGCACGGCCAGAACGTGATGGGCAGGGCAAGATCTGGCGCTACGCACTTATTCCACTTGCCGAACTTGGCCGCCCACGGATTGATGTGTTGCTGGACATCAGTAGCATCTTCCGTGATACATTTCAGCTCAGTTTGGATCTGCTTGATGACCTGTTCCGACGGGCGGCGGAGGCCGAGGAGCCAGTCGAGCAGAACTTCCTGCGTGCCCATGTATTGGACATGGTTGAACAAGGCCATAGCTGGGAACAAGCCACTGCCAGAATCTTCACACAGGCTCCTGGCAAATATGGCACTGGTGTTGATGCCCTGGTGGAAGAGAGTGCCTGGGATCAGGATCATGAATTAGCCGAGACCTTTGTGAAGCGCGGTTCGCATACCTATGGTGGCGGGCGAGCCGGTGCGCCAGCGCCCGAAGTGTTACGCAGTTTACTTGGTACGGTTGGACATGTATTCCAGGCCATCGATAGCGTTGAGTATGGCCTGACCGATATGCAACACTACTATGGCCATAGTGGTGCCATCCAGCTTGCCGCTCGCCAGGCCAGTGGTGGTGATGTACCATTGAGCTATGCCGAAACCTATACAGGCAGTGTTCGGGTTAGTGGTGCAACGGAACTTCTGCACATCGAGGCACGTGCCAAGTTGCTGAACCCACGTTGGTATGAAGCCATGCTCTCGCACGGGTTCTCTGGAGCAGCCGAGATCGGCAATCGCTTTAGTTATCTGTTAGGCTGGAGCGCCACAACCGGTAAGATTGATGGCTGGGTCTATCAGGGCATGGCCGAAACCTTCGTTCTTGATGAGACAATGCGCAAGCGATTAGAAGCGGCCAACCCACGAGCCGCCTGTAATGCCGTCGCACGGCTGCTGGAGGCACATGGCCGCGGCCTATGGGATGCGGATGAGTTAACAGTGCTTCAGCTTCAGGAAATCTATAGCGATCTGGAAGATCGGCTGGAAGGGACACTCGAAGTGGGGCGGTAGGAGTCAGGAGTCAGGAGTTATTCCGCCGACTTGGCCCGTAGCATATTCTGACTTCTGAATGCTGACTTCTGAATACTTAAAGGAATAGTATGTACATCCGTTGGGTTGTACGCAAGCACAAAAACGCGAGTACGGCGAATGTTGTCTTCCACGATGCCTACCTCGTTGAGAGCTATCGGGATGAGCGCAACACGCCACGCCAGCGCATGATTTGTTATCTGGGTAATATCCGCCAGATCGATGATGAGTTTCCAACAATTGAGCGGGAATTGTTTCTGCTACGGGCGGAGCGTATTCTTGCCAGCACTCCCGATCTGCCACCCGATGAGCGCGAGCCAGCGCTGCAATTACTGCGCCAGAAATTCCCGGAGCTTAATGAAGCTCAGGTGGAAGAGGCGTTCCGCAATAATTTGCGCTGGTATTATGGCTGGTGGCGTGAGCGCGGGCGCGATCTCTCACGCAAGGAACTTCTGGAGTTGATTGAGCGAGCAGCCGAGGGTATTGGCCCGGTGTAGGGGCGTATCGCATACACCCGACGAATCTACTTCTGCGACGAATGGTTGAACCCATTGCCATTGATCATCTGGCGGCGGCGCGCTTGATCGGCAAATTGTTGTGTTGTGACGGTTGTGCTATCGATCATGCGAATGACATGATCGCGTAGTTCGGTCAGCTGCACTTGGTCCTCATCGATCAGCGGGACGCTCAGAAGGACTTCTTCAAAATACCAGCGGGCATGGGCCGTCATGTGCCGACGTTCCACATTGAAGCGTGAGAGAATCTTCCAACCCCAGCGATACTCACGTTCAATAACCGCAGTGCTTTGGCAGAGTAATACCACCTGTATCAGGCGATGCAGCCGCCGTGGCGTCTCGCGAAAGACCTGCTTCTGGAATGAGGCCGCATCCATCCGCAATGGGTCAAAACATAAATTGGGGAAGGCAGTCGCCATTCGCAATGCGACACGCTCACAAATCGAATCGTACTGCGCATTGATTGCGATAGCGACCGGACTACCTCGTTCGGCTAACCAGGTCTCAAATGGAAGCATAGCACCGTTCCTCCCATTGGGTTCAGGCGTTCTTAGAATGGTGGCGGGAACATACTATGTGGCGCATGGTTTGTTGAGGCAATACTCAGCCAACGCTCACGATCAATTTCCTCACCAATCGCATCGACACGGGCAATCGCTTCGTGCAGATCGGTTCCAAGGTACACACCAGGTACGCGGCGCTGGAGTTCCGGGTGTTCGGCAAACACGCGCCCGCTATAGGCCAATGCCAGATTCTGGCGATTAAACCGTTCGGTGACACGTGCAACCTCAAAGACACCACTCACATTCTCGGCCAGAGTGACACCAACGCACAATATTGCCGGCGTCAGGCGCACAAGCAGATCGTCAAGCCCATCTGTACCCAGATTCTGACCAAGGTAGATGATCTCCCACCCGCGTTGTTCCATCAGCATGGCAAACATAAGAATGCCAATTTCGTGGTGTTCGTTGGGCACACAACTGCACACAAGCCGTGGGCCATGCGAGAATGGGGCAAACAATTGGCTGAGGGCCAGGAGTCGTTGGCGGATGAAACTAGAGATCAGATGCTCCTCGGCAATACAGATCTGGCCGCGCATCCATTTCTCACCAACCATAACAAGGATCGGCTCAAATAGTTCGAGGATTACTGTCTCGGCTGGAAACATCGTCGCTGCCGTATTGACCAACAGATGGGCCTGACGCATGTTCACACTCAACAGCGCATCAAGCAATTTGGCGCGAATCTCCGGCCATCCATTGCCAACATGCTGTGGAATGGTCGGAAGGCTCACACTGGTTGGCGTTGTGTCGAGGATCTTGCTCTCGCGCAGCATCGTGACGGCCTGGCTAATGGCGAGACCATCGTCGGTACACTGTTTCAGCCACTTGATAATGGCAATGTCGCGCTGCGAATACAGCCGATGTCCATGATCGGAACGGTTGGGCGTTGGAATTCCGTAGCGTTGCTCCCAGGCACGTAGTGTCGAAATGTTGACGTGGGTCTGCTGGACAACCGCCTTGATATTGTAGCGTGGTGTGTCCGAGAGACTGAGCAGGTGCGACAATTGCTCAACCATGCGGCTATCCTTTTCCTTGCGACGGCGCAATATTAGGGATACGTCGGAGGAGCGTGAACCAGCCACCCCACATAGGGTAGCGAATTTCAGGTTTCGTTACGATTTTGTAGCAGGGCAACTGCACAGTAATTGCACCGACTACATGATTGTAACCGAATTTCGCTGAAATTCTAGAGAAAAAACTTCTTGTGCCAAGAACACGAGCAAGCGTATTCTAGCATCATCGCCTAATATGTCAACTCTTTGCAACATTTGTCCGATGTTGTGCAAAGCCTGTAGAGGGATTGACTGAGATGTTGTGAATGGATTGTCGAGGTTACGATTGTTTGCACAGTATATGCACTGATAATAATATATAGGCCCTAAAAAACTCGTGAATATGTGTACTTTGTGTATAGCGCTTGTATAGGATATGTGTAAGTTGTTTTGTTTGACATTCCTTGGTTTGAGGGTCTATAATACGGTCAACCCTACTAATAACGCTTGACACTATTGGTAAACCGTGTATGGACTGACCGATCAAAGATCAGGACTGACTGATCGTGCGGTTGGTTCAGCATCGGGATCGATACAGTGTCGCGATAGGGGTTCTTGAAAGGGGGTGAATGCATATGACGGATCGAAGCGTTAGTGATCTGGTTCCCGACAAATGGCGAACCCTGTTCACCAATGAGGAATGGTTGGCCCATGACATTGTCGTGAAGACAACCTACGGGTTCCTGGCGATTGCTGTTGTCGCCCATTTGCTGGTCTACATTTGGAGGCCATGGCTGCCCTAATCGCTTCAGGAGGAAGCTTACACATGAACCGACCATTTGATTTCCGGACGAACCTAGTTCTGTATACGCTGCTCGGCATTGTGATGGCATTGTTGATCCATTTCGTACTGCTGAGTTCACCGCAATACAACTGGTTCACGTCGTAGGTGTTCGCCCAGCGGTCAGGCGGAGGCTAGTTATGCTAGCCTTCCGCCACCGTTTTGATTTGAACGGTAAGGCTTGACGGCCCCCGCCTGGACGACAGGGGGTTCGGTCAGCGGTTGACCGTACCTGTACCCTAGAAAGCGAGAGTTCGTGATGGCGAGTTTGTCACGCGAGTTACTCTTACAACCCGACGGGGAATTGCGCTCGGCAAGTGACACTGTGCGCACAATCGGTGGTCAAGCTGCCGAACCAATCCCCTTCGCGATTGTCGAAGAATACTATAAGCAGCCAGGTGGCACGCTAGCGGCTCGGATCTTCGGGTTCGATCCACTCGATTTTTGGTTCGGGCGTTTCTATGTTGGCTTTTTCGGTCTTCTCTCGATCATTGGCATTGTTCTCGGTGTGACTTTTTACTTTGCCCAGGCACTGATTGTCGAGAAGACAGGAAATTTACTCGCAGTTCGGCTTGATCCACCACCTATGAGCGTGGGTTTGGCATTAGCTCCATCACCAGATCAAGGGTTGTTCTGGCAGTTGACCATGTTTTCTGCCACATTGGCCTTTATTGGTTGGTTGCTACGCCAGGTTGACATTAGCCTCAAGCTGAAAATGGGTATTGAGATTCCGATCGCCTATGGTGCGGTCGTGATGTCCTGGATTACATTGCAATGGCTTCGCCCAATCGCAATGGGTGCTTGGGGGAACGGCTTCCCGCTTGGCATTACCCATCACCTTGATTGGGTATCGAACATTGGCTACCAGTACTACAATTTCTTCTACAATCCATTCCATGCAATTGGTGTTTCGCTGCTGTTTGGATCAACATTATTCTTGGCGATGCACGGCTCAGCCATTCTGAGTGCTGCTCGGCGGCCGATTACGGAACATAATGTCGATGTCTTCTGGCGGAATATTGTCGGGTACTCGATTGGCGAAATCGGCATTCATCGGCTGGCATTCTGGGCTGGCGCAGCATCAGTAATGTTTGCCAATATCTGCATCTTCCTCTCTGGAACGCTTGTCAAGGATTGGAATGCCTTCTGGGGCTTCTGGAACAAACTGCCGTTCTGGAGTGGGTTTGGTGCGAGTGTCGTGCTGTTTGGTTTCGGATTGGTGTTTAGCCAGCGAGATCGGCAACCACCAGTTGATATTAGCGATGCTGAGCGAACTGATCAGGGCCTTGAGGGTTCAATCGGCAAGCCGATTTATGTTCGCTTTATGGATCAGCTGTTTGGCAATGGCCGGGTCGGGCCACTCTACCTGGGCATGTGGGGGCTTATCTCCATTGTGACCATGGGTGTGACCGTCTTTGTTATTCTGAGCGAGTATATCTATCTGGCTGGCTGGAATCCAATCGTGTTCATGCGCGATTTTGCGAGCCTGACAGTCTATCCCCCAGCATACAAGTATGGGTTGGGCTTTGCGCCCTGGCATGAGGGTGGCGCTTGGCTGTTTGCAACCTTCTTCCTGCATGTTTCGGTTGTGGCGTGGTGGATGCGGATCTACACTCGTGCTCGGGCAACAGGCCTTGGTACACAATTGGCCTGGGGCTTTGCTGGGGCATTAGGGCTGTACTTCGTGCTCTATCTGATCCGGCCAATCCTGATGCATAGCTGGTCGCAGGCACCGGGTCATGGGCTACGAGCAATCCTGGACTGGACCAATTTTGTCAGTATCCAGTATGGTAATTTTTACTACAATCCCTTCCATATGATGTCGATCTTCTTCCTCCTGGGTTCAACTCTGCTGTTAGCAATGCATGGTGCAACCATTGTTGCGACGGCAAGCTATGGTTCCGAGCGGGAGATCGATGAGATGATGGCCGAGGGGCCTGGCACGCACCGTGCCCAGCTGTTCTGGCGCTGGGTGATGGGCTTCAATGCGAATTCATATAACATCCATTTGTGGGCCTGGTGGTTTGCGGCGCTCTGTGGAATTACGGGCGCAATCGGCCTGCTGTTGAGCGGGACGGTTATCAAGGACTGGTATGTCTGGGCGGAGACGGTGCATATCGTTGCCCCGATGACTGGTACCGACTGGTCGCAGTTTGTGTTCCGCTAGGCGATGACGCGTGCGGCTGCGGCGTACCCGCAGCTGCGGCTAACGGAGCGCTAGAGAGGATCTTCCAACATGAGCCAGCGGCCGACATTTATGTCACCGAACTCAGTCGATCCAAGATCTGCTGCGACAGTAGTGAGCCTGCTTGTGGCTGGCGCACTTGCATTGGGCAGTATCTTTATGGTCGGCTGGATCTGGGACCGGGTCAAGGCAAAAGCTCCGGCCCCACCACAGTCATCGATATACAAAGCCTACGATCCATCTGGCCCATACCAACAGTCTACCGATTGGGCTGCTGCGCAGAAGGCCTATCAGACCTATGAGGCGCAGTATAAGCAGCCGCAGAATGTTCAGGTGCTCAAAGGCTGGTCGACGGCACAGATCTATGGGTACATGGTTTCACAGGTTTCGGGTGGCCTCAAGGTGGGCTGCCAGTACTGCCATAATATTAACAACTTTGCCTCGGACGAGAACCCAATGAAGGTGAAAGCTCGTGCGATGTTGTTGATGTCTGGTGATCTGAACCGCAACTTTATCTCGACCCTGCCTGCTTCGGTTGGCGGCTATCAGGTGACGTGTGCGACATGCCATAATGGCAAGCCGCAATTCGAAACCTATCCGGTCAGGATTCAGAACACGCTGCCACTCAACTATAAGTTGCCACTGGAGCGAAACTTCCCTGGCGGGTTTGTCGTTACAGGGCGTACTGATGTGGGCTTGGATGCGGTTCAACAAAACCAGTTTGCCATGTACCATATGAATGTTAGCCTTGGCCAAGGTTGTACATTCTGCCACAATTCGCGGCACTTCCCGAGCAACGAAATTGAGCAGAAGACTCATGCACTCACAATGCTCAAGATGTCCAAGTATATCAATGAGACCTATGTTGCTCCGGGCGGCAGCCCTGCTGGTGGTATTATGGCCGCGAAGGTGCCTTCTTGCTGGATGTGCCATCAGGGCGCACGCGTCCCACCGGCAGGAGCATTAGCTGGCCAGGTTCCACCAACTATCTCAACGACATCATCGGCACCGGCACCCTAATGTAAACACCGATCTTCACTCGCTCGGTCTTTCGTCAAGAGAGGCCGGGCGAGGTTATCACATCTGTCCCTAGCTTCCCGCTGTGTGCGGCATGCTGCGAAGGAGACCGCTATGGAAACCGGAGAACAAATGCGGGCTAATCCCTTGCGGCTCCTGCGTAAGCCTGCAATGGCACTGCGCCGCTGGTTGGCTCATCATGAGCAGGTTGCATTCTGGCTCCAGGTTCTCCGGCTTGGATTATTCCAATTTGGCATGGGTATTTCTCTTGCGCCATTGGTTGGCACGCTCAATCGTGTGCTGATCGATGAACTGCATATTCCGGCTGTGTCGGTTGGGTTTCTGATCGCAATCCATTATTTTGTCTCGCCAGTGCGGGCACTGATTGGGTTTCGTTCTGATCAGAACCGTGCGCAGGGCCGCTGGCGTACCCCCTATATTGTCCTTGGTGCGATGTTGACCTATGGTGGCCTTTCGACAGCGCCCTTCTCACTGATTGTTCTTGGTTCTACATCACTACCCTTCTGGCAGGGCATGATTATTTGCACCCTGATCTTTTTGGTCTATGGCATTGGCGTGAATATTGTCGAGACAACGTATCTGGCATTGGTGAGCGATATTACGCCACCACAAGAACGGGGAAAAGTACTTGCAACGCTATGGATGATGCTGGTGCTTGGCACCGTTGTGAGTTCCCTGATTGTTGGCCAGTTACTGATTGTGTATAGCCATAACATGCTGATCCGAGTGATGCAGGGATCGGCTGTACTCTTTATTGCCATGACATTTCTTGCGCTGTTTGGGCGCGAGAAGATGCGCCCCGATGGCACGCTGATCACGGTTCATGAGATCGCAACCGTGCGTATGTCGCTTGGCCAATCACTACGAACACTATGGGCTCAGCGTACCCTGCGAACACTGTTTGGTATTCTGTTCATCGCAACATTGGCTTTCGCAACACACGATGTGTTGCTTGAGCCATATGGCGGCCAGGTACTGAACATGAGCGTTTCGGCGACCACACAACTGACAGCATTGTGGGGCGTGGCCATGATCGCGGCGATTGTTATCGCTGGGATTTTACTCTGGCAGGGCGGGAAGCCAGCATTACCAATTCTGATTGGTTGCGCGGTTGGTGCGCTTGGTTTCCTGGTAATCAGCCTCGCCAGTAATGAAGCGAATGTCACCATGTTTCGGATGGGCGTTGCCTTGATCGGCATGGGCCGAGGGTTGTTCATTGTTGGCAGTGTTGCGATTGTCATGACACTTGCTGATCGAAACCATGCCGGGTTGTTTATGGGCCTGTGGGGCGTCATGCAGGCGCTTGCCCAGGGATTCGGGGCAATTGGTGGCGGCTTGGCACGCGATATCGCCGAACAGGTGACGGGCAATGTGGCTCTTGGGTATGTTGTGGTGTATGCCACATCACTTGGGTTGTTGGTGTTGGCGCTGGTGTTGATTGGGGCTATGCGCCTTGGTCGGCAGATCGCTGATGGCGCTGCTCGTTCCCCGTGGGCTGGCTTGCAAGATGTACCCGCCGATCAGCTGATTGCCTGATGTAGCCGACAGGAACGCGGTATGACTGTTACATCTCAGCGGCGAACCATGGTGCGTCCACCGCTGCTCATGCGCTCAATTACCCTCATGAAGCCAGTAACCTGGTTTGCGCCGGCTTGGGCATTTCTGTGTGGCAGTATTGCCAGTGGGCAGGCCCATTGGACACTTGGTGATGTTGCGCGGATCTTCCTTGGCATGATTCTGGCAGGCCCAATTGTGTGTGGGCTCTCGCAGGTGATCAATGATTATTGTGATCGCGAAGTTGATGCGATCAATGAACCGCAACGGTTGATTCCATCTGGCATGGTCTCAACACGTCAGGTGTTCGTCACGATTGCGATCCTGGTTGCTTTAGCACTTGGCATTGCACTCATTCTTGGCGAGATGGTCACACTGTTGACGGCAATTGGTATGGTGCTGGCGGTCGGGTATAGCGCCAATCCGGTACGCGCCAAGCGCAATGGCTGGATCGGCAATGCATTCGTGGCGATCTCCTATGAGGGCTTGCCCTGGTTGGCCGGCCACGCCAGTTTCGCGGAGCTTTCGATCATTAGCCTGGCATTGGCTGGGTTGTTCTCGTTTGGTACGCATGGGATCATGACGATCAATGATTTCAAGAGTATTGAGGGCGACCGCAAGGTTGGAATCAATACCATTCCAGCACTATACGGCCCATCCATGGCAGCAACAATGGTCGTGATTACCATGTCGGTTGCACAGCTGTTTCTGATGATGACACTCGCCGCCTATCATCGGCCATGGGCAGCCTTTCTTGTGGCAATTCTGCTCATGCTCCAGGCACCACTTCAGTTTCGCTTCATTCGTGATCCAATTGCAGGGGCAATTACATTTAGTGCTGGTGCTTCGGGCTTGTTTGTTCTTGGGATGCTTGTCGCGGCAATTGCGGTAAGGTAGTGATCAGGAGTCAGAATCCAGAAGATGTGCTGAGTTCTTTGCAGGTCAGCGATATTCTGAATACTGACTTCTGACTCCTGAATACTGGACTAGGGAGGTTCACCATGGATGAGGTTTTGGTAGTTGGGGCATCGGTGGGTGGCTCAACAGCTGCACACACACTACGGAAGGCCGGAGTGCCCGTGATACTGCTCGAACGCGATCTGGCGCGCGTCAAGCCGTGTGGTGGAGCAGTGCCGCCGGTGGCGTTTAAGGAGTTTGATCTGCCCCAGAGCCTGATCTCGCGCAAGGTACACCACGCCCTGATTCACTCACCGACGCATCGGCAGGTGTCGATCGATGTGGTTGGTACAAAAGGCCGCAGCGATGAGAACTATATTGCGATGTGCTGCCGCGAAGAGTTTGATGGCTATATTCGCCAACGGGCCGTCGATAGTGGCGCTCAGTTGATCGAGGGTGAGCTACGCGAACTCAAGGTGGATGGCACTGGTGTTGCGGTGACATACCGCGAAAAGGGCCAGATCAAGACGATCCGTGTTGCTGCGGTGATCGGTGCCGATGGAGCATATTCGCCAACCGCCAAGGCGCTTGGTTTGCCAAATCTGCCGCGCTGTGTTGCCATCCAGGAGCGTTTCCGCCTGCCACCAGAGAAGATGGCCCGTTGGGAAGATACCGCCGATCTGTATCTTGGCAGCGAGGTGAGTCCCGATCTGTATGCCTGGGCCTTCCCCAAGAAGGATCATGTTGCTGTTGGAATTGGCGCTGGCCATGGCCAAACCAAGAATGCCAAGCAACTGCTCGCCAATCTGAAGCAGCGGATTGCTGCCGATCTGGTTGGTGGCGAGATCATTCTGCAGGAGGCGCATGCGCTGCCAATGCACCCGCGCCCGCAGATGGCCTTTGATCGAGCAATGCTGATTGGCGATGCTGCTGGTCTGGTGGTTGGGACATCTGGTGAGGGGATCTACTGGGCAATGAAGAGTGCCACAATGGCCGCCGAAGTTCTGGCCGAGAGCCTGCGCGCACCAACCATCAAAAATCTGATGCGCTATCAGAAGCAATGGTGGAGTAAGTATCGCAGCATGTATGTCTTCTTGCAGTGGCTTCAGAAGTGGGGCTATGGTAACGAACGGCAGATGGAAGTCTTCACCGATATGTGCCGCAATAATGATGTGCAGGAACTGACCTTCGAATCCTATATGCACAAGAACATGGCTCCTGTGCCATGGTTGGCGCAGATGCGCATGACCGGCGACATCCTTGTTTCGCAGGTCAAGCACTATCTTCCAATGCGTAGCTCACGGCCCATACCAATAGCGGGCGGATGATCATCGTGCCCTGAACGAATGAGTATGCAATGCAGCTCTACCTACTGCCGGTACTGTACTCCCTGTTTATCTGGTGGTTCAGTACTGGCATTATTGTTTATTTAGACGGCCTGCCGCGCTATACGTTTAGCCCAAGCTTTTCGTTTCTGTCGCTGCTGCTGTTTCTATCGCTGATCGGATTGGTCGCTTCACGCAATGATGCCAGTGTTTCGGGAGCATACCTAGCCTTCACATGTGGGCTGATGATCTGGGGCTGGCAAATTGCCAGCTTCTACATGGGCATCATCACCGGGCCACGCCGCACGCCATGCCCGGCTGGCGTTTCGAACTGGCAACGTTTTCGCTATGCCCTTGCTGCCTGCCTGTATCACGAATTGGCATCACTCGTTGGTGCATTGGTGATTCTGTATATCACCTGGGGTTCGGCCAACCCGATCGGGTTGTACACCTATCTGGTGCTGTGGGGGTTGCATCAAAGTGCCAAGCTGAATGTGTTCTTTGGTGTGCGTAACCTCAATGAGGAATTCCTGCCAGAACATATGAAGTTTCTGGCCAGCTATTTTAGCTATCGGCCAATGAACCGATTCTTCCCATTCTCGGTGACAGCAGCAACCGCGCTGATGATCTTCCTCTGCCAGCAGGCGGCCACGGCCACACGGGCTGTTGATGCGGTTGGCTTCAGTTTCCTGGCATGTATGGCAATGCTTGGGTTATTAGAGATCTGGTTGCTGGTGGTGCCATTGCCGCTGAATCTCTGGGATTGGAGCCTCAGTTCGCATCGGAAGCGCGAAGCAAAACAGGCAAAATGGCCTGGTGCGGAACGGTTGTAGCCAGGTGAATGAAACACTCGATATGCGGCTTGCCGGTGATCCACTGATAGCCGATATCTATACGCCAGAAGATGGTGGCGATGGTGTGCCAGTGTTGCTCGTCCATGGGTGGGGTGGATCGGGGCGCTACTGGCAACCAACCATCACGCGCCTACGTGATCGCTACCAATTCATCGTTCCCGATCTTCCTGGTGTTGGCCGTTCCATACCGGTGACGCGCGGGCGCAATATGTTTGATCAGGTTGCCGCGATGGAAGCACTGCTGGCGCATCTCGATCTGGGCCGCGTTCGGCTGGTTGGGCACTCAATGGGTGCAGGGATCGCGATCTTGCTTGCGGCCAAGCGCCCAGAACTGGTTGAGCGGTTGGCATTAGTTGGGCTGAGTTTGTTTCGCAATGATTCCGAGCGCTTGCTGTTCAGTTGGGTGACGGAAGTAACCGGGCTGTTTATGCGTTTCCGGCCAACTGAGTTAGCCGATCTGCCATTGCTTACCCGCCAGTTTGCGAGCCGTTTCTTCTATCGGGTGCCGAATGAAGATACCCTATTGCGCGATGGCTTCCTCGATTATTTGCAGATGGACTATGACACCGCGCTGGCCTCGGCGCGCTCGGCCAATAGCCCAGCAATCGTTGAGGCAGCCGCACACCTTACCTGCCCGACTCTGCTTATGGTGGCGCGTCAGGATCAGGTCATGCCGCCCGCAAACGTGGATTTCACAACCAGCACGATTCCTGGCTGCAAGGTGTACTGGATAGAGGAGTGTGGCCATATCCCGATGGTGGAGAAGGCCGATGAGTTTGCCGATGTGCTTGGGGCATTTTTAGCGGAGTAGATGCCGTTGCGCACGGCAGGCGGTCGGGGGTGGGCCGCCATCCCAACACCCCCCGGCCAGGCGAGAGGTACCCGCTCTGTAATGGATGCTGTGGTATGCGAATGTTTGTTGGTTATGCCACGGCTGTGATCGATTTGGGTTGGTGGCACGTATTTGGGCGAACACGAGGTTCGCCCCTGGGCCGCCTGTTGCGCTCGGGTAATACGCTGCGCTTCGGTTGGTGGCACGTATTTGGGCGAACACGAGGTTCGCCCCTACCATGGTTCTTGGCTGAGAATTCTGACTCCTGACTCCTGAATACTTGGTTTTCGCCTACGCAGGCACGCCAATCACTGGCACATTACTGTGCAGAATGACACGAGCGGTGGTGGTGCCAAGCAGAATATCTTCTGAATTGCGCGGCCCGTGGGAGGCCATAATGGCGAGGTTGATCTGTTGGGTGCGGATATAGTTGAGGATCGCGGTGTGGGCGCGCCCTTCAGCAGTGGCGATAACGGTCGTAATACCCTGATCGGTTGCACGAGCGGCGAGTTCTTTGAGTTGGTTCTGATCAAGCTCAAACAGTTCGCGGGGGCTGGTAGCGGCCCGGCGCTTCTGCATATCTCGTTCCGATGGAAGTAATCCATCGGTGCCATAGATATGCAGGAGATGCAGCTCGGCATCGAGCCGTTTGCACAGGTCGATTGTCTGCTGAAGAGCTGCTTCTGAGCGCGGCGAAAGATCGGCAGGGAATAACACCTTCTTGATCAGGCCGAGTTTCCCATCGCGTGGGAGCGCCAACACAGGCAGCGAGCCTTCAATCAACAGCCGTTCATAATCGTTATTGCTAAAGGCTCGAATCGGATTACCACGGCGCGTTGGGACAAGGGCGAGTAATGCGCCTCCCTGTTTGGCAAGCTCATTGAGTGTCGGGGCAAATTCCTTCGAATGAACACCAGTAATCGGTATTGGGCCAAGATCTTCGGGCAGCGATTCCTGGAGAATTTCAATTCGCTTCTTGAAAATGATCGCCTCTGTTCGTGGCGGCATCTTCAGATAGATCTGGAGTTCATTGCCAAGATGAGTTGCCAATGCAGCAACGCTCGACAATCCGACTGGTGTGTGGAAACTGTTGGTGATAAAAAAGAATGTTCCATTCGCAAATGACATTGCATCCCCCGATATTCGGAAATGTAAAGGTTTCGTGTAGCATATGTGTAGCTTTAGCTTGCGGCAATATGCATTATAATACAGATACCATTTACACTCAACATAGCTCCAATGGCAACTCGGGATCGGTTCAAACTCATCCCGAAATAGTGTAGGCATAGTGGATAGACCATGGCTATATATACTCCAGAACAGATGGTTCGCCGAAACAGCAGCATCTGGACGAAAGTTCAGGCGATTTTAGCGCCGATCCAATTTCTAGCGTTTCTGGCCAGCTTTGGATTGGTGATTCGCTATCTGACAACCGGCGAGGGCTATGCGATTGCGAATGCCAGTGTGCTGATCAAGATTACGCTGTTGTGGGCGATCACGATTACCGGCATGATCTGGGAGAAGGAGATTTTTGGCCATTACTTTTTGGCGAAAGAATTCTTCTGGGAAGATATTGGCAATGCTGTCGCAATCGTGAGCCATAACCTGTATTTTTTGGCAGTTGCGCTGCATTGGTCGCGTGAAGCGGTGATGACCGTAATGCTGGTGGCCTATTGCACCTATTTGATCAACTGCGCACAGTTTATTGTCAAGGGCATTCGGGCAGGCCGCGAGCGGCGCATGCTGCAAACTGTGCGCTAACATTCCCGAATCTGTAGGGGCGGTTCGCGAACCGCCCCTACAGATCCATGTCGAAGCTGAAGAGGCGATCATGCATACCGACGCAATTGTTATCTCCGAACCAGGCCGCGTTGAGCTACGTATGGTTGCGTTGGCCGATCCAGGGCCAGATGATGTGATCATTCAGACGGCCTATACATCGATTTCGGCTGGAACCGAGCGTATGTTACTTGCTGGGCGTATGCCGCACCCCATGTTGAGCTTTCCCGTCGTCCCTGGCTACGAAACGGTCGGCAGGGTTGTTGGCCTTGGCGCACAGGTTCCGCCAGAACTGGAGGGGCGTTGGGTATATGTTGGCGGGGCACGCTGCTACACCGATGTTAATCCGGCCTGGGGTGGCCAGGCACGCCAGTTGATTGTTGATCATCATCGGGTGGTGACACTCGATCAGATCGAGCCACGGCATGGGGTGTTGCTGGCATTGGCGGCGACGGCTCTGCATGGAATTGATCTGTTAGCATCTGGGCATAATGATCGAGTACTGGTGTTGGGCCAGGGTCCGGTTGGCCAGATTGCGGCACGGGTTGCCCGTAGCCGTGGAGCCTGGGTCGCGGTTGCCGATAAAGTACCGAGCCGCCTGGAACGCGCTGCTGCTGATTTGCTTGTTGATGTCCACGCTGGTGGGCTGCGTGAACAACTTGGCGGGCCGGTTGCGGCGATTATTGAGGCAACTGGCTCGATGACGGCATTGGCCGAGGCGTTGCCGTTATTGGCCGATGGCGGGACGATCCTGTTACTTGGATATTATGATGAACTACGTCTGCCATATATGCCGCTGTTTCTCAAACAGGCCCGTTTGCTCACCGCTCGCGAATGGGCACCCGGTGATCTTGTGCGCTGTCGCGATATGATCGCGGATGGAACCCTGGATGTTGCCGGCCTACTGACCCATCGGTTGCCGGTGCAACAGTTTGAAGAGGGCTATCGGGTGGCTCTCGAAGATCCAGAATGCCTGAAACTCGTGTTGGAATGGTAATGACTCATACTGGGGGATTCTATGGCACCACGTATGCTCGCAATCTATGGCAAGGGCGGAATGGGCAAGAGCTTCTTCACATCCAACCTGACCTCGCGCCTGACCTTTGATGGCAACCGGGTACTGCAACTTGGCTGTGACCCAAAACACGATTCATGCAATACAATCTTTGGCGGCTATTCGCTACCAACCCTTGGCGAGCAGTGGCGGCTGTTCAAAGAGGCAGGCAAAGAGGATGAGCTTGGCATCGGCGATGTGATCTTTCGTAATGAACTGAAACTAGGCTATTCTATCTTTGGCTGCGAATTGGGTGGCCCGGAAGTTGGGCGCGGCTGTGGCGGCCAGGGCATCTCTTCCGGCTTCAAAACCCTCGAAGGGCTTGGCATGAGCCGCTGGAGCCTCGATTATGTGGTGATGGATTTCCTTGGCGATGTCGTCTGTGGTGGCTTTGCAACACCACTGGCTCGCTCATTGGCAGAGGAAGTCATCATTGTGGTCGGGCACGACCGCCAGTCGCTGTATGCGGCTAACAATATCGCCAAGGCCGCCCACTACTTCCGCTCGATGGGTGGCCGTACGGCTGTGCTTGGCCTGATCGTCAATCGCGATGATGGCAGCGACACCGCTGATCTGTACTCACGAGCATCCGGCCTACCGATCCTGGCTCGTATCCCACTCAGCCGCAAGGTTCGCGAACTGGCCGATGCCTGCCGATTATCGCTGGAAGTACCTGAGTTCGATACAATCTTTAGCGATCTGGCTGGTAAGATCCATCGCCGTGAGATCCCGCACTGCACCGATTATACGCCGCTTGAGTATGATGAATTCCTGCGGGTGTTCGGCGCAGAAGAGCCAGAAGGCCAGCCGACATCGGCAACATCAGAGGATCTGTTTGGTGGCAAGAAGGCATCTCTTGGCATACCGATGTTGAGCCTTACGCCAGTGATACAACAGGTTCAGACAGCCGATCCGGTGCTGGCCAAGGTTCAGCGCATGATCGAATCGATTGGCCTGCATGTCACCGATCTGGATCGCAATGATCGTGATGGGATCACCGTCACATCTGGCGCAATCGAGATGCGGATCGGCAATATCGATGATATTGACAGCAAGGTGGCCTTCCTTTCGGCATTGCGCCGTTCGGGCCAGAGCTTTAGCTATGTTGATGTTCGCTATGTTGATGCGCCAACGTATCGCTAAGAGAGAAGTATATGACCGTCGAGCGCGATATTGATCTCAAATACCTGAACCACCTACTCGTCGACAAACTGAAAGTCAAGCGTCGCCCTGTCGCTATCACCTATTGTGTTGATGGGCCGCCACCTGGCTACGAACCAGTCAATGTGGTTGCCTGTGCAATTGTTCGTGAGGCAGAGGAAGGCCGCCGAGTGTATGTCGATTCAAAGCATCACGATTGTTGGGTCGGCCAGTATCATCTTGGTTGGTTGCCCAATGCCGATCGGCTGATCACCGAGGGCGAGTATTTGACGATGGCACAGGGGTTTTTCACGCCAGAAGCAGCTCGACGCAACAAGGCACAGAGTAATTCGCTCCCGACGGGTGCTGTGCAGGCGTTGGCAGCAGCCCCGCTTGATATGGTTCCAGATGGCGTACAGGCGGATCTGCTGATCTGCATTACTGATCCAATGCACGCTATGCAAATAGCTGGCGCGGCATCGGTGCGTGAGGGTACCTTTCCAATCGGCGAGGTTGGGCCTTCGGCGTGCGCCTCGATCTTTGCAACGCCATGGCTGACGCGTAATAGCGTCTTTGCAACCGGCGATGGCGGCGGTCGCATGCATAATCGAGTTGCACAGGGCGAACTGTTCATCTCGATCCCACGTGCTCATTTCGCCTATATTGCTGAGTTGGTCGAAAATTTTCGGATCGACCCGGTGCGGATGCGTGAGGTGATCATGCCATCGCATGCTCCTCGTAATCCCGCCGAGCCAATGGCAGAATAGTTTGGTGTAGGAGCAGCGTTGTGAGCGCTGGCCTTGGGTTCCGCTGATGTCAGATGCCAAAGGAGATGACACATGGATCTGTTGATCGCTCTTCAAGGGACACCAGAGAGTTTTATGCCGATTTCAGGCTATGCACTCTGTTTTATTCCGCTTGTGACGGTTATTCTTGGCTTTATTATCGCAGCACGCTTCACGGATCGCCAGGCAACGAGTACCTACCTGCGTATTCTGCCAAAGAAGGACTCGGAGAAGTAATCCGTTTTGCGCGTAGAGACGCAAGATATTGCGTCTCTACGCGCAATCCTTACCCTAAATCTTGCCAGAGCCTAGAGGTATGCTTCCCAATGAATGAAACAATCCCACTGACTGACGAACGGACACAAGGGCCAAGCTGCAAATTACACCCACAATCGATGTGCCCTGCCTTTGGATCGCTGCGCATCCTTAGCCGCATGGAAGGCTCCCACCCGGTGATGGCAACGGATACCGGCTGCTTGTATGGGCTCACCTTCATTACGCACTTCTATGGTGCCCGCAAATCAATCCTGGCCCCAACACTCGGCACTGCGGAATTGCTCGACGGAAAGGTTGTTGAGGGCACCCGCATGGCGATTGAGGCCGCTGCCAAAGAACCAGGCTGCCAACTCATCCCCGTTATTTCGCTATGTGTTGCCGAGACAGCCGGGCTGCCCGAGGAACTGCTGCCCAAACGTGCAGGCAATGCCGATGTTGTGCTGGTTCGTGTTCCGGCCTATGCGATCCATTCGCATGCCGAGGCCAAGGATGTCGCAATGGAAGCGCTGTTGCGCCGCCTTGGGGATCGCGAAGGGCCACGCGAAGCCCGCACCGTCGTCATTATGGGCGAGGTCTTCCCTGCCGACCAACTGATTATTGATGCGACCCTGCGTAAAATGGGAGTTGAAGCAACAATTGCTCTACCTGGCCGCTCAATTGATGATATTCGGCGGGCTGGGCGGGCTGGAGCATTGGCTCCATTGCACCCATTCTATAAAGGCACCATGAAGCTGTTCCGTGAATGGAATGCTTCGGTGGCTGGCGGCGCTCCGGTTGGTATTACCGGAACCTATGCATGGCTCAAATCGCTTGGCAGCTTGCTTAATCTTGATCCAGCAGCAGTGAACCGGGTTGCGGAGGAAGAGCGTGATCGGGCGATCGATATTGTTGAACGTAAATCGCTCAAGGGCGCACGCATCCTGGTGACAGGCTATGAGGGCACGGAATTGGCCTATGCTCGGGCGCTTGTCGAAGCAGGAGCTGAGGTTCCATATATTTCAACCTCAATTGGCATGGATCCGCTGGTGTTGCCGGATGAGATGTGGCTAAAATCGCACGGCACCAAAGAGATTGTCTATCGCAAGGCGCTGGAAGAGGATGTCAGCGCACTGAATCGCTACACGCCTGATTTTGTGCTTGGCACCACACCATTCTGTGCGATTGCCAAGGAGCGTGGCATTCCAGCAATGTATTTCACCAATCAGGTTGCTTCGCGCCCATTCTTTCTTTCGACTGGCCTGGATGCCATTCTGACATTCATCAATGGTGCTTTGCAGCGCGGCGACAAATACCGTGAGATGCACGCCTTCTTTACGGAATAAATTTTTTGGTTCAAGTGAACCTGATACCCCGATGGTTGGGGTGTGCAGCGAGGCTGCCCCACACCCCAACTATGGAGGTATGGAGGCTCCATACCTCCCCAATAGTTGAGGACCAACGATGCCAACCCTTATTCGCGATCTCTCCGACTCAAGTGGCTACTGGGCAGCCGTATGGACGATGTGCGCCATGCCGGATGTCCACGTTATCTGCGATGCACCAGTTGGTTGCTTTAATCTTGTTGCAACAGCAGTGCCGGATTATACCGACTCAATTCCGCATATTGAGAATATAACGCCATCTACAATCACCGAACGCGAGGTTGGCGGCCATGGAACGGCTGGTAAGGTCAAGCTGACCTACGAGGGCTTGCGCGATACAGGCGTGCTGGCAGGCAAGCATCTGATCCTGGTTTCGACGGCTGAGAGCGAGATGATCGGCTCGGATCTGACCAACCTGATCTCGCAGCTTCAGCCGGGTACGACATTCTATTACAGCAATTCGCTGGCCGAAGATGAATGGGCTGGCCGCGATCGGGTGCTGCGCTGGTTGTGGGAACAGTATGGCAAGCCGCACGCCGCCGATGTTCAGATAGAACCAGGCACGGTCAATATTATTGGCCCAACCTATGGATGTTTCAATGCTCCTTCGGATCTATCGGAACTGAAGCGGCTGATCGCCGGTGCGGGTGGCAGGATCAACATGGTCTACCCATTCGAATCGAACCTCTCCGATACGCCACGGCTGGCGGCGGCACAAATCAATATTGTGCTGTTCAAGGAATTTGGGCAGGGACTGGCGGCAGAATTGGGCCAACCAACCCTGCTTTCACCATTTGGGATGCGCGATACAATCACCTTTGTTCGGGCATTGGGCGAGTTACTCGGCACATCGGAACAGGCTGAGGCATTCATTGCCCACGAAAAGAAGACCACACTCAGCGCTGTGTGGGATCTCTGGCGCGGGCCGCAGGGCGATTGGTTCGGAACCACCGATATTGGGATCGTTGCTGGCCGCGCACACGCCGAGGGTATTGCTCGCTTCCTCGGTGAGGAATTGGGTATGCCGATTGCCTTCGTCACTAGCCGCCCATTGCGCCCCGGTGATCTGGATAACGAAGGGGTGCGCCAGCTATTGCATAAACGCGCGCCAGCCTTCGTGTTTGGGTCGGTCAACGAACGCATCTATCTGGCAGAAGCTGGTGCGAAGTTCACAACCTTCCTGCCATCGGCATTTCCTGGTGCGGTGGTGCGGCGCTCGGTTGGTACCCCATTTGTCGGCTTTCGTGGCGCAGTCTATCTGATCCAGGAAATCATGAACGGCCTGTATAACGTGCTGTTCAACTTCCTACCCGTCGATGCCGCCTATGCCGGTGGCGCAAAGGCAGTCGCTGGGCCAGGGAGTTCAAATGGATCAGGTGGGCCACAAACCGAGGCACCCGGTAATCTGCAATGGGATGCGGATGCCAAACAGGTTCTCGATGATGCGCTGGAAAAGCTGCCATTCATTCCGCGAATCTCGGCCAGCCGCCAGTTGCAGATGCAGGTTGAGACGCTGGCTCGCCAACGGGGATTGAAGGTGGTTGGGCTGGATCTGGTCGAAGAGGCGTTGGCAAGCAGTGCGGTTCGTTAGCGAACTACTCCCCCTGCCCCCTCGCCCACGCCGGGGCGAGGGGATTGACCTCTTGCAAACCCTGTGCGCCCCTCCCCACCCCACCTGTGGGGGAGGGGCTGGGGGAGAGGGGGAAAAGCGTAGCAGGACGCCTTCGACCAAAAACCTCCCTACACCTGAGGCCAGGGGCGAGGGCAACCTATGAGAGCCGCTCGAAAATGCCAGCGGCACCCATTCCGCCACCAATACACATTGTCACCAGCCCATAACGGCCATCACGCCGCTCCAGTTCATGCAGAATCTGGACGGTGAGTTTGGCTCCCGAACAGCCAAGCGGATGGCCAAGTGCAATTGCGCCACCATTGACATTGACCTTCTCCTCATCGATCTCCAGCGCCCGAATAACGGCCAATGCCTGTGCAGCAAATGCCTCATTCAGCTCAACAAGATCGATATCGGCCATGCTCAGGCCAGCCTGCTTGAGCGCCTTTGGTACTGCGGCAATCGGGCCAATGCCCATCTCATCTGGCCGAACACCAGCCACCGCAAATGAAACAAAGCGCGCCAGTGGTTTCAGCCCCAGTGCATCGGCCTTCTCACGGCTCATCAGCAACACTGCCGCCCCGCCATCACTGGTTTGCGAGGAATTGCCAGCGGTGACGCTGCCCTGCACCGCGAAGACGGGCCGCAGCCCGGCCAATGCCTCCGCCGAAGTATCGCGCCGTGGTCCCTCATCAATCGCAAATGTTGTGTTGGCCTCGTGGCGATGCCCACCCTCAAACCAGACCCGTTTGACCTCGAGTGGGACGATTTCGTCGCTGAATTTGCCATCCATAATCGCTTTGATCGCCCGCTTGTGCGAGCGTAGCGCAAAGGCATCCTGATCCGCACGGCTGACGCCATAGCGCTTGGCGACATTCTCGGCTGTGAGGCCCATGCCAAGGTACACATCCGGGCTGATCTCAACCATCTCTGGATCGGGTGCATAGCGATGGCCGGTCATCGGAACCAGGCTCATGCTTTCCACCCCGCCTGCCACAATTACCTCACCCATACCTGCCATGATCTGTTGTGCGCCAAGTGCAATGGTCTGTAGGCCAGATGAACAGAAGCGGTTGACCGTCTGCCCTGGCACTTCGATTGGCAGCCCGGCCCGCAATAGCGCAATCCGTGCCACATTCAAGCCCTGTTCGGCTTCGGGCATAGCACAGCCCATAATCACATCATCGATCGTTTTGAGATCGAGCCCGGGAGCGCGCTCAACTACCGCCTTGATGACAGCTGCTGCCATGTCGGTTGGAAGCGTCTCGCGCAGGGTGCCACGCGGTGCCTTCCCCACAGCAGTACGAGCAGCAGAGACGATAACAGCATCGTGCATGATCTATTCTCCTTAAGAACCGTTACGCCCCTCTCCCACTGGGAGAAGGGTTGGGGTGAGGGCAATCACCCTAATTCCGCAGTGGCTTGCCGGTTTGTAGTGTGTGCATGATCCGTTCTTGGGTCTTCGGCTCGATAGCCAAGCGCATGGCTTCTTCCTGCTCCAGATCCAGAATATATTGTTCGCTGACCCACTGCGGGCTGCTGAGATCGCCGCCACACAATGCCCGCGCCA
>Ga0163144_10007170_pt1 | contig 24482 bp, 16 predicted proteins | sample OliLak19BULKMAT1_FD_123175 | JGI IMG/M metagenome (GOLD analysis project Ga0163144, IMG submission 123175) | Freshwater microbial mat bacterial communities from Lake Vanda, McMurdo Dry Valleys, Antarctica - Oligotrophic Lake LV.19.BULKMAT1 | ecosystem: Environmental > Aquatic > Freshwater >...
CCCAAGCTGCGCTTCGGCAAGGACCGTAAGTATTTCAACGGAGCCCGGATCGAGCTTTGCTGCCGCCTCAAGCAACGGCAAGGCACCTAAAGCATCTCCCGCGGTCAGTCTCTCTCGCCCAGCGGAATACACACGAGACAACTCAAGGCTGTTCTGCGCAGTGAGAACTTTCTCCGCGATTGGCTGAGTGGTTGTAACGCTTTGGGCAGATTTGAGCGCACTGATCGCCGCCGCGAGATCAATCTCAAGTCGCTCGGGCGGCATTCCTGTAGGAATTAACTTGGTTCGTCGGGTTTGATCCGCGAGGTCAGGGACGTTGGGCGGAACGACTGCCGATCCCTGCTGCCGCAGAGCCAGTTGCTCCAACTTCGCACGCGGAGATACTTCAAATGAAGGGTTGAAATAATCGGCTTGATCAGAATCCGTTCGGCGACCGCCACCCGTGGCTTCCCCCGCCCGGTTCGAATCGGCCTCGCGCACGCCGCCCGTGTTGGACGTACATCCAGAGGGAATGAACGCCATGGAGCACCCCGCAATTACGATTGAGGCGGATCCCGCTCGGAGCAACAGGCGGATTGCACCGGGGATTGGCAAGAGAGAGGGGAAAGTTTCGGCTATTCGACGGGCATGCATCATGAGCTTTTAACCGACGTTCTGGGTGGACGGCGGGGAGCGCACCCGCGTCGATAGAGCCTTTACACATAACAGTATCGCGGTTCCAAACGCATTGAAAGTTGGCTATGAGGGCTTCTTGGTTTGCTTACGTCGAGCCCCGTCGCTGGGTTCCGGTGTGGCATCGGTTTCAGGCTTCGTTGCTTCTTCGGCGGCCCGCGTAGCATCGTCAAGCGAGGGTGGGGGCTGTGTCGTTCGCGGACTTTTCTTCGCCTGTGCCGCTGCTTCAACATCGTCCCCGACGGAAAGCGCGGCCGACCCGCTCCCTCGTGATCCACGGCCTCGGGACTCGAGCTTAAGTTCTGACCGACGGCGCGGGGCGCGTTTTCGTGCCGACTCTTCGGTGGCCACCTCAAGTGGTGCGATCGGCTGCGGTTTAAACAAATCAAACGATTCTCGTTTTGGGGCTTGCCCGTGATGATCCGACCACCACCGCAGAAGACGCAGAACCTTTGGAAGTTGATCGGGCGGGAAGGATGATTCGATCGCTGCCGCCGCTTGGGCGAGCGTGGTTTGGGTGGTAAACACCTGCTCCTCCACGAACAACGCAAGTAATCGCATATCTACTGGAATGGAGTGATCCCCCAGAAGCCCGCCGGCAACATAAGCCGCCCCGCTGGCTGGCATGCCATCCAACGAAAGCAGGAAGGCCTTCGCGTCGCCTCGCGAAATATTACGAAGGAACTCAAGGTCCATCGCGTGGGTTCGTCGGAAGAGATCACCAAGCCAGGCCTTCAGACGCAATGATCGCTCGGTCACAAGCGGAGATCGCTCGCCAATGCAAGAAATGATCTGTGCCGTCGGCGCCACCCGCAGATCGTTATAGTCGGCGAAATGCTCGAGCAAATGCTGGTGCGAAAGCCGGGCCTGCGCAGAGGATGCTTCCCAGATTAAGGTTCCGTGAACGCTGTGCCACAAGAGTGTTTGGGGCGCCGGGGGATGATGGGGCGTGGCGGAGTGAGCCGCGGCGGTCGTCAGTGCTTGGTGAGATCCGCCCGCCTGCTCTTCAAGGCGGGTTATAAGCGCCCGAAGGCGGTCAGGAATAGACTGAATGGGGTGCGACACGTGGTGGATACTCTGCGGTGCGAGGTGAAGTCACGTTACGTTGTCGAGGTAAGATAATCTTTGACAGAGGTGGAGAAGGTCAGCATAGTGGGGGTTGGCGGCTGGTCGAAAAGGGGCTAAGGGTGCGGCTGCCCTGGGGGCGGGTCTGGACGCTCGGGGTCGATGTGCTCATTAGATGCTGGATCGTTGGTGTCCTCGCGCAGGTAAGTGTCTAACTGGTCGGCACTCTCGTCGGTCTCGTCCGTCTGAGCAATCTCATCGCCCTCGGCTGGGATAGGTTCAGGAATTTCCGGCAGCCCTTTAGACCTGCGTTCAGCACGAATCTGCTCAAGACCCTTAAGAATCGCCGCTTCCTTCTTGAGTTTAGTGTCGAGCCGGAAAACAAACTCGGGGAGCACACGTGCTCGAACGGAGTTGGAGACTTCGCGGCGGATGTAAGCCGCAGCTGCGGTGATCCCGTGAAAACAGAGTTCCTGGCGGGCTTCGGGCATTATCGAGATATCTATGAAGGCCCGGCTGAGGTCAGGGAGGACGCGGACGGCGGTAACGGTGATAAGCCCACCCACACGCGGGTCTTGCAGGCCTTTGGACAAAACATCGCGCACGCCTCGTTCGATGTCTGCGGTAAACTGTTCGAGTTTATGGCTCATATATAACTATTCATTCGGCGAATCAATCCGCCTTGTCAACTCCTGCGCCAGCGTGTCCACGGCTTCCCCATCAAGCTCTTCCGCGCCATCACCACCCTCTCCGGCACCCTGAACGGCGGCGGGTTGAGCGCCGCTACCGTTGGTTATGATCTCCCGAAAGGTGTCGCCCAGCTCGGCCTCGTGAGAGAAGGCGCGGATCTTTAACGTAATCGAATCTAGCGTTGCCCCTAAGTGCCGCGCATCGGAACCGACGAGTGCCAAGCCCAGCTGCGCGGTGCCCATCTGATCCAGCAGCCCGACCTCGGCGACGCTGCACTGATGCTCGCGGTGCAGTCTATCTTTGAGCGATCTCACCACGCGACGCTTGTCTTTGAGCGACGAGGCATCGTGGATGTGCAGCTCAAACTGGAGGATGGCAACAAGCAAAGTTTTTGTTTACACGCACAGTCTGTATTCACACGCCGAGTTTGGTCCCGCGATGTAAGCAAACTACCAGGGTCTGAAACCGGGCTCTTGGTTACAACGTTCGCTTCACCTCGATCTTTTTGTAACACTCCAGAACATCGCCTTCCTTGATATCGTCGTAGCCGTCGATCTTCATGCCGCACTCCATGCCTGCGCGAACGTCCTTGGCGTCGTCCTTGAGACGCTTGAGCTGGCTGAGCTTACGATCGTTCTCCACCACCACACCGTTGCGGGTAACGCGGATAAACGCATCGCGCTGCACGACACCATCGGTGATGTAACAGCCAGCGATGGAACCCACCTTGCTGATACGGAAGACCTGGCGGACTTCGGCGTGGCCCAGAATCTCCTCGCGAAGCTCGGGTGCCAGCATACCTTCGGCGGCTTTGCGGAGGTCGTCGGTTATATCGTAAATAACCTGATAGGTTCGGATCTCAACACCCTTCTGCTCGGCCAACTGACGCGCCTTGCCGGAGGGGATTACGTTAAAGCCGATCACGATGGCGCGTGACGCATCCGCGAGCAGGATGTCGCTTTCGGTGATGCCGCCGACCGCGGAGTGAAGAACGCGAACCTTGACTTCCGCGCTCTTAACCTTCTCGCACTCGCCCTTGAGCACGTCCACCGTGCCCTGCTGGTCGGTCTTGAGCACGACCAGGATTTCCTTAACTTCCTTGTCGGTGATCTGCGTAAGAATGTTGTCCAACGTAACTTTCGGTTGGGCCAGCGCAAGCTGACGCTCGCGCACCCGCCGCTGATCAGCAGCTTCTTGCGCCTTCTTCAACGAATCGACGACGTAGAACTTGTCACCAGCATCGCAGATTTCATCGATACCCGAGATCTGCACCGGGGAGGGCGGCGACGCCTCCTTGGTACGCTTTCCTTTACCGTCGGTGATATCGCGAACACGCCCGAACGATCGTCCCATGACCACGAAATCACCGAGTTTAAGGCGGCCCTGTTGCAAGAGCAGACTCGCGACTGCCCCGCGGCCTTCCTCCATCTTTGATTCAATTACAGTGCCCTGAGCCGCGCCTTCAAAGTCGGCCTTAAGATCAAGTAACTGGGACTGGTAATCGAGCACTTCGAGCAGTTGCGTAATACCTTGGCCGGTCGTCGCACTCGTGCGAATTACTTCGGTATCGCCGCCCCACTCCGTGGGATTCAAGCCCGCACTCGCCAACTGCCCCAGAGTCTTCTGGATTTGAGCGTCGGTCGCATCGGGGCGATCAATTTTGTTGAGCGCGACGACGATTGGCACCTTCGCCGCCTTGGCGTGGTTGATGCTTTCAATAGTTTGGGGCATCACGCCCTCGGGGGCGGAGACTACAAGTACCACGACGTCTGTCATCTTGGCGCCGCGCGAACGCATGGATGTAAATGCTTCGTGGCCGGGCGTATCGAGAAACACGACGTCCTTTTTGTTGCCTTCAACCTCGACGCTCGCGATGAACGCGCTGGTCTTCTGGGTAATCCCGCCCGCTTCACCCGCGGCGACGTTCGTGTTACGAATTTTGTCCAGCAGGCTTGTCTTGCCGTGGTCAACGTGGCCGAGAATCGTAACGACCGGCCCGCGGTGGCGGAGGTCCTTGGTCTCACGCTTTTCAAACCCCGACGAAACCACTTCTTCGGCGGTTTGAGCCTGAGTGACCTCAAGATCGATGTCGAAGTCGATCATAATATCAATCGCCCGATCGACCTCGATCGCGTCGTTGATCTTCTTCATGATGCCTTGCATGAAGAGCTTCTTGACGATGTCCGAACCCTTGACCCCGGTGGCGGCCGAAAGATCCTTGATCGTAAATGGAGCCGCGATGCGGATGCGCCCCTCGGGCTCGCTCTGATCGGCGAGATCGTGAGCGGCCTTATTAGCAGCATCTTGCTTACGTTTCTTAAGGAATCCCCCCGCACGGGCCAGCCGCTCCTCACGTTCTATTAAATCTGTCTCGCTGAAGGTGCCGACGGCTGCCCCGGTCCAATCCGAGTCGCTCCGTCCACGGCGCCGTTCGGGAACTCCCGTTCCACTCGAACGCTTCGCACCGGGGGGTACTACCACCGCATCGCGGCGGCGGGGGCTTCTATTACGATCGTCCTCTGCTCCGCCAGGGCGGGGAGCGCCCGTGCCAGGGCCGGTGGGACCAACCCGACGCGGGCGAGGCGCCTGGACCTGCTCGGGCGCCTCGATGCGAACGACCTTCGGGCCTGACAATGTAACTTTGGTCCGCGTTTCGAGCTTGGGTCCGGCGGGTGAAACGCCCGTAGGCCGAAGCGGCACATTCATTGGCGCTGGCGTCACGCGGTTCGTGGGAACAGGCTGCGGCTGACCAGATCGAGCAGCACTACCGGGCGCGCCGTACTCGCTCGAAGATGGCCCAGGTCCGCGTCCGACGTCAGTCCGCGGCGAGGGTACCTGCGAATCGCTCCCCGGTCGTCCGGAGTTGTCCGCAGAGACCACGCGGGAAGTAGGCACAGCTCCGGGGGCGCGACCAGCCGGACGAGCGGCCGATGAAAGCGATGAAGCAGGCTGATTCAGCGCGGTCGGCGGCCGTGCAACAGTCGACTCAATTCGTGAGGGCGGTGGGGGCGTTGCTGCCTTGGGGATCGGTGCTGAACTCGGTCGAGTTTGCGAGATTGAGGAGCGCGCGATGTTAACGGGTGCTGCTTGCCGCGCGGCGGGCTGCGACTCGGCGGGCGTGAGGTCTGACGCGGCAGAAGCACCGGACGAGGCCGGACCTGCCGCGATCTGCGTGGATGCGATACTGCTGGGTACAGAGCTGGCCAACGGACCCGCGGACGGCGGCTTCATCGCGGCGGCTGCGGACTGCGCCGCCGCGGCCCGACGCTCCGTCGCCTGTCGCATCGATGCCGGCGGAGTTGTGGAAATGGAGGAACTAGCTTGGATCCCGATCGTCGGAGTGATCGGTTTGGCCTTTGCGCCCGTCGGATCCACGAATACTTGCGGTGTGCCAGCGGTACCGGGGGTTCGCCGCACCGGAACATAAGTGTTCTGCTGCGAAAGGATGGGGCCGCGGACGTTTGCCGGCTTGAGCGGGAAATTCTTGCTTCCCGGGCTCACCTCGGCTTTGCCATCGGTTTCCGGGACGCCTGTGCCGGTCGAGTTGGTCGTCGCCGAGCTGCGATCCATTGAAGCAGGGCTGCTGGGTTTTGCCTCTAGCTCAGGAGCAGCTGACGTCCCTAGCGATGACGCTTGTTGTGGAACGACGGGGTCGCCTACGCGCGCGTGGCCTTCGAAGGGCGCGGAAGCCTTGCTTTGACCGGCTGCTTTGCTAGTCGCGGTTTTCGCTCGCTTGGATTTGGCCGCAGTGCTAGAGTCGGCTTCTGCCTGTGATGCTGAAGCATCTGGCGACATCACTTCCGCATGAGTCGCTGCGGCTTCCGCCCCTTCGCTGGCTCCACTTGGACTGGAAAACCAGTCGCGCAGTGTTGCTTCCAGCCCGACGCTTACAACGGACATGTGGTTGGTGATATTCGGAATTTCCTCCTGAATACACCGTCGCACCATGTCCTTTGAATCGACGCCTAGGTCCTTCGCGAGTTGAAAAATCCTCTTGACTGCCAAACAGTACTCTCCAGTTTAAGTTCACCAGCACCGTACACCAAGCTACATTTGAAAACCAACACAGTTCAACTTACTCACTCGTTTCCAACACACCACCGTAACCGTCAACCAAGCTTGACCCATCTACGCATCCCCGCGATCATCCATTGAGAATGTTCGCAGCGCGGGCTTGGGCATCGGCTTCGGTTTCAACACGAGGCAGTGCTCTCGCCCCGCTTTCTGAGGCAACGGCACTCGCGTCGCCCCCCGGCAGTGCATCGCCTGCCCCGTCAGCCGGGGTAACCCCTGAGCCATCCGATGCTATCTCAGGTTGTACACCGTCCGAAGCTGGCGTCTCGCCCGCATTCTCAAGAAGCGTGCGTGCAATAGCCGCGTCTTCTTTAGCCTTGCGTTCTTTGATCTCTTTATCTCGCTGCTGCTGTTCCGCGACGTCCTTAGCTTTCACCGCGCAGATTTCAGCGACTCGACCGGCGACCTCCGCGTCGATCTGTAACTCAGACATGAGCACCTCGGTGCCCACTTCTTCGATATCAAAGACGCTGACCATACCCATCGCCGCGAGTTTGTCGGCCATCTGCTCAGTGATGCCTTCGACGCTCTGAACCGTGGCATACATAATTTCAAGGCCCTTACGGAACTCATCAGGCGTCAGGATGTCAACATCCCAGCCTGTTAACCGGGCGGCGAGGCGAACGTTCTGACCGCGTTTGCCGATGGCAAGGCTGAGTTGGTCATCGCGCACCACGACGGTCGCCCGTCCCAGCTCAAAGCAGAGCGAGATTTCCGCAACTTCAGCCGGCTTAAGGGCGTTCTGGATGAGAATCTGCGAGGACTCGTTCCAACGCACGATATCGATCTTTTCGCCGTTTAACTCATCGACGATGTTTTTAATGCGGCTGCCGCGGACACCGACGCACGCACCGACTGCGTCAACCTTGCTATCGATGCTCGACACGGCAATCTTTGTGCGAAATCCAGCTTCGCGCGCCATCGCTTTAATTTCGATAATCTTTTCAGCAACCTCGGGCACTTCAACTTCAAAGAGCTTCTTGATGAAGTCGGGGTTGGCTCGCGATAGGACTATCTTCACTTGGCTACCCGCATCTCGCACGTCCAGGATCATGCATCGAACTCTGTCGCCGGGGGCGAACTGCTCGCCGGGGATCTGCTCGCCTCGCGGCATGAAGCCTTCCGCGCGGTCGATAGTGACCACCAAGCTGCCACCCTCAACCCGTTGCGCGGTCCCGGTCACAATTTCGCCTATCCGTTTGGTGAAGTCGTCGAGGATGCTGGTCCGCTCGTCATCGCGGAACTTCTGGATCATGACCTGTTTGAAGGTTTGGGCCGCGATTCTGCCGAACGCGATCGGGGGCATATCGAGCGGCTCGCCGTGGCGAGTCATCTGGAACTGGCCAGAGGTCGGATCGAGGACGCAGGTGAATTCTTCGGTATCCAGAGTGTTGAAATACTTGCGAGCAGCGGAGACCATCGCCTGTTCAAGGTCGCGGACGAGCACAGCACGCTCAATATTGCGCTCGCGTGCAATCGAGTCCAGAATCTGCATCATGTCTTTAGTGTTGATCATGGCGTACCTTGCTTTTCCCAATCTTCAAATGTTAAGTTGTGTTCAAGATGTCAAGTTATTCTTACAGTTGCGACGATACCAGACGATACCAGACGAAGCCAACTGTGCCGTCCGCCCAAAATTCTCTCGCTACCAACGACTCACCCCAGTTTCGGACCAACCCCACACCAATTCAATCTACCTGCTGAGTGCAGAAATTCCCGGTGCCGCACACTTAAAGCCCAAAACCCCCTGCATCTGACCCTATCTCAGCTCTCTTGTATCACACGAGCGTTAAGCTCCAGCGACCGGGTCACCGACAAAAAACGACAAAGCCACAAGCATCGCCTGTGGCTCTCACCCCCGAAATTCTGCGCCCGTTAAGGCGAGAACCGGAACCGACCGCTCAGAGCGTGCCGGCGTTAGATCGTGGTAGCACGGGTCTAATGCACGGGCATCCCCTCTGCGATCCCAACGAAACACCCATCCCGCCGAAGGCGTGAAGGTTGCGAGTTGGGCCAGTTAAAGAGCATGGGTGAAAACCATACAAGTCATGTTGTTGCTCCCGGAAGAATTCCCGAATGGGTACGGCCCGATCGAGAATCCTTTCGACGCTCGGTGAATGATAGGCAGTCGGCGAGCCAAGGGTCTGCCTTTCCCGACGAGGGTTCCCGCGTCCGAGAAATCAATCCGGCGTCGGAATGCTGACAGCCAGCTTTCTTCAGCGATTGGCAGAAGGGGCTCCCAGCCGCCGATGTGAGTGGCGATGGTGCGGTTGACTGCTTGGAGGTGACGCAGTTCGTCTTCTTTTGTGGCCAAGACTGCTGATTCCATCGCTCGCGAGCAAAATTGCGGGGATTCTAAACCTGCCCCTGCTACTTCCGGCCAGCGCCGATTACGCAGCCGTGGGCGGGAGCGATTTGGAATCATTCCTCCGCTTTGGAGCTTAGGCTGCTAACCGGTTACGCTTAGGCAGTTGGCAACGTCATCCGTATCTAACCAAGTGATTGAGCGAGCGAACGCAGCGCGGCGGGCGCGAGACTTCCCTCGCGCCGAGACGGTCCTGCGTGCCCACTTGCAGCTTCAACCCAATGACGCCGGGGTTTTGGCTGTTTTGGGAGCGGTCCTTGGACAGACCCGACGCGGCGATCAGGCCCTCTACTCATTCGAGCGCGCGTGGAAACTTCGGCCAGGCGACCCCGAGATCGCATCGATGTTCGGCGCGATTCTGGTGGGATTAAGTCAGCCAGCGCGGGCGATTGAGCTCCTTTCACAGGTACCAGCTGGCCATCAATCCTGGTGCAACGCTCAGTTCAACACTGCCGCGGCGAATGTGCAGCTCGAAGATTTTGAAGCGGCCGAGTTTACGTTACGGCACTTGCTTTCCTTGGGAAGCGCGGCCTGTTCGGTCTCACCTCCCCTCCTCGCGACGACGCTGGCCGGCATCCTGCCTCGCTTGTTGCGCGCTGACGAAGCCCGGCAGTTGCTCCGGAGCACCCTGGCCCGGTATCCAGGCGATTTGCTTACGTTAGCGGTGCTGACACCGATGTGTGTCTACGCCGACGATATAACAACCGCCGATTTAGATGAGTTGCATATTATGTTCGGCGGTGCGTTGGCCCGGTCTCAGCAGGGATCGATCCCGCTACCGCGGCGGGGCACTGCGTTGGAGCGGTCGGATGGCTCCGCCCATTCGCGACGGCTGCACATCGGCTTTCTCTCGGCCGATTTTCGCGACCACGCGGTGATGCGATTTTGGTTATCTTTGGCAGCAAACCTTGACCGGTCCAAGGTCGCCCTCACTTGCGTTGAACTCAGTCATCGCCATGATTCGGTTACACAGCGATGTCAAGAAGTCGCTGCGAGTTTTTGGTCGTCGGACCACGATTCCCGCGCGAACCCTGACTCGCGCCGGACCTCAAAAGGGCGAACTTCTGCCGGTCCGAAGCGGGACGCCGCAGGCTGGTTCGACATAAGTGCAATGAACGACGGCGAAGCTGCGCTGGCTCTGCACTCGCAAGAGTTCGATATCCTCGTCGACTTAAGCGGCCACACGCAGAACAGCCGCTTGCAGTTGCTAACACGTCGCCTTGCCACTCTACAGGTAACCGCGATGGGCTACGCCCATGCAACCGGTGTTCCGGGGGTGGATGCCCGGGTGGTGGATCTGCTTACCGACCCTCCCGCGAGCCTGAACAAAGTTGATATTATAATTCCGAGCGGGGGGCAGCCAGCTCCGCGGGGCGTTGAACAAAACATACTCGTTGATCCATGCTTCTTGTGTTATGAGCCAACCTCGCCCCTGCCCGCAATAGAGAGGGGCGATAGTGGAGTAAGCCGCGTTCGTTTTGGCAGCTTTAACTCGGTTGCAAAGTGGTCGCCAACGTGCATCGCGCTCTGGCGAGCGGTGCTTGACGCAGTCCCGGGTGCAATCCTCGTGCTTAAATCGGCGGGTGTCAAGCCTGGAGAGCGATCGCGATTTATCGTGAGGCGGCTGGGGGAGCTGGGCCTGCCCGCCGACCGTGTTGAGTTAAGTGCTCACCTTGATTCTCACGCTGAACATATGCTGGCTTACAACCAAGTCGATGTCGCCCTGGACACATTTCCTTACCATGGCACAACAACGACATGCGAAGCACTGCTTATGGGTGTCCCGGTGGTTACTTTGGCCGGTGACCGGCACGCGGCTCGGGTGGGCATTTCGCTGTTATCCGCCGCGGGGCACCCGGAGTGGGTTGCATCCTCCAAAGCCGAGTATGTGTCGATCGCCGCAGGACTTGCCAGTTTGCGTGTTTTTGCTTCGCAACCCCAACGGGAATTGTTACGAAATCAACTGTTAAGTTCGCCTTTGTGTGACAGCGTCGGTTACGCGCAGAAATGGGAAGCGGCGATCCGTGCGGCGTGGTGGGAGAAAGTAAAGGGCGGGGAAGGTGCGCATGCTTGAGCCGAGCGAGACGCCGACCCCCCCGATCATAATAGATCTGGGGGAAATGAATTATGACGATGCCTACGCGGTGCAAGTCGCGCGGGTTGAGGAGGTCCTCTCTTGGCGTGCCCAGAATCCCGGGCCGCACCCCATGGGTTATATTATAACGGTCGTGCATAGTCCCGCCGTGATTACGATCAGTCGTCGGCCGGGCGCGGGCTTTCACCTGCTTGCGACCACGGCAGCACTCAATGCCGACGGGATACAGGTAAGAGAGACCGATCGTGGCGGGGACATAACGTATCACGGCCCGGGCCAACTGGTTGTGTATCCGATTATCGATATTCAGCGCATCGGCCTGGGATTGCACAGCTACATGCGTCTGCTTGAGCAGGCGGTCATCGATACCTGCGCCCAGATGCGGGTGGGGGTGGAGGTAGAGGGAATCGTGGCGGACAGGGACGCCGCTGCGACCGGAGTCTTTATCGCCGGTGCCAAAGCATGCGCGATGGGAGTGCGGGTGCGCAAGTGGGTTACGATGCACGGGCTGGCTCTTAATATAAGTACAAATCTCGCCCACTTCGATCACATCGTGCCGTGCGGGCTGGTGGGGCGGAGCGTTACCAGTTTACATCGCGTGATTAGCCAGCGCCAGCCTAAGGCCGCGTTGCCCTCGTTCGCGGGCGTGCGCGAGCTACTCCTCGCGAACCTGCAGCTATTGCTTGCAGGCGCGGCCGCAAGCCGCGCTCGACCAGCGGCTCACGGTTAAATATAAGTCCTGGCTACGGAACAAGTAAAAAAAGGGCCTTCGACAGAAGGCCCTTTCGGGTTGCGATAGCAATGTCATGATATGTACGTGCTGCCTGCCCCCACCCAGCCCGCTAGGCATCTGGCAGGCTTTTAGCAGCCGCCCGCAGACCAGAGCAAGAAGAATGCTTCGACGTCGGTTCCGTCGATCCCGCCGTCCTCATTGACGTCGGCGCAGCCGAGGCTTGCGGCCCAGTCAGTAAAGAAAGCCTCGATATCCGAGCCATCCACGCCGCCGCTTACGTCGTAATCCGCTGCACACTCACATCCGGTGCCGGGCTCTTCCTGGCGGAATCCCAAGTCGTCCCAGAAGATGACACCCGAGCTTTCCGGAACGCCGAAGCCGAAGCGACCAGCCGTAATCTTAAGATGATCGGGGTTTGGAGGGAGAGTAAAGAAACCCTCATCGCGGTTAAACTCACATTCGGCGATGATATCGGCGATCGCCCAGCGGATTTCGTAATAGCGCCACTGGTTATCGGTGTGGCCGCTGATGATCTCTTCGGGACGGCCTTCGACCAAAGCGTCGTAGGTTGCGTAATCCTGATTCCCGCGCTTCACATTCAGTTTAATGAAGGCAAAGTCGCCCACGATGGGGGCATCAATAGGAATGTAATAATAACCCGACACGACAACATCGCCTCCCTCGTAGTCGAACCGCGGATCGTAAAACGGAAAACCAGCCTGCGTGAAGTTACGCCAGTCCGTCGTAAAACCACGGAAGTCGCCATCGCCAGGGGTCTTGACCATCATCGACGCGATGCCGTTGCGAATCTGAGCCGGGGGAAGCAAGCCATCGTCAGCGGTTCGGCGCCGAGCGGTGCTGTCGTTGCCCAGCGAGTGCCAGCCCACTGGGTCAGCGAGTGAGCTAAACTGGTCGAGTGCTTCAAAGCCGGGATTAGTGAGACAGTTATCGGGAGTCGCGGCGGGGCAGTTTGTTTGAGCAGAGGCGTTCCCCGCAACGGTCAATAACGCGACGCCTGCGGATAAACCCAGCCGTGCCATTAGGCAAGTGTTCTTCTGAAAGTTGGACTGATTCTGCATGAGGCGGCCTCCGTGAAAGTGACCAAGCGAGTGTGTGGAGCGTGGCTAATACGTACGTCCGGACGGGAGCTAAAAATTGCACCCGTGAAAGCCTTTACATTATGGTGTGAAACCGTTACGGTTGCAAGAACAATCTTCATTCGTCGCAACAATTGTCGCAGATGCAAACAAACCACTATCAAAACCGAAAACATTCTCCAAAAGTCCAAAAAGCCTGAGGTTGACTATTGACATTCCATCCCGAGTCGCTCATACTGAAAGCGTTTTCAGTCGCCGGGTGGATTGCCTCCCAAATCTTTCGAGTGCAGCCTGACCCGGAAAGAACCTTCGATGACCACATCTATCTCACAACTTACCAACGAGTTCGGACATTTCGAAGATGGCGGCCGCTCCTATCGGATTACCGATTCGAACACGCCCATGCCTTGGGTCAACGTCATTTGTACGGGACGCTACGGATTGGTTATCAGCCAAAATGGTGGTGGTTTTTCCTGGTTTGATGATGCGCAGCACAACGTCCTGACCCGTTGGGAAATGGACATGGTCCGCGATTGCTACGGAAAGTTCCTGTATCTCGCGGATGTTGAAAGTGGCGACCTCTGGTCCCTGTCGCCCCAGCCCTGCCAGGTCAAATACGACAGTTATGCCTGCGTTCATGAAATCGGCAAGACAACCTTCGAGACGCGATACGCCGGAATCCGGGCGAAGTGGGCTCTGACGGTCTCCCACACTCACGCGGCGGAAGTCTGGTCCGTAGCGCTCACGAATGAATCCGCACGCACTCGGACACTCCGGCTGGGCGCTTACTTCGAATGGTGTTGCAACACTGCCCCCGACGTAAAGCGAGAGTTTCATCGGTTGTTCTTCGATGTGAAGCATGACGCCGCGAGAAAGGCGATTATCGCGCACAAGAACATGTGGGATATTCGCCCTAAGAACGAGCGAGAACATTGGAATCGTCCTTGGCCTTACGTCGCGGCATTCGCGGTAAGCGGTAAGGGTGCAGCCCGGTTTGAGCGCGATCTAGCAATCGCCGACAAAGAACTATTTTTAGGGAAATACGGAAGTACTGCCAGCCCGGCCGCAATGCGGCGCGGAATCCCAAGCGATGTCTCCTCAACTCTGGTGGGTGGGTTCGGACGCTTTGGCGATGCGGTGGCGGGGTTGGGAGGAGAACTTACACTTAAGCCGGGTGAGACTGTGGTGCTCTACTTCACTTTGGCGATCGGAAAAGACCAAGCCGAGGTCCTGTCAACGATCGACCACTTCGGGATCGAGTCAAACGCCGCGGCTGCTCATTCCAGCAGTCGCACCGACTGGGACCGAATTGTTGCAAAAACCAAGGTCTCAACAGGTCGGGCCGACTTTGATTTGCTGAATAATTACTGGCTCCCGTACCAGGCAATCAGCGCCCGGCTTTGGGGCCGGACAGGTTATTATCAGCAGTCCGGAGCATACGGTTTTCGCGATCAGCTGCAGGACAGCCAGGTGTGGCTTCCGCTAGATCCCGCAGGGTGCAAGCGGCAGATTTTGCTTCACGCCGCGAGGCAGTTTAGCGATGGGAGCGTTTACCACTGGTGGCACGCGCTAGCGGACTTTGGCAATCATACCGCGTGCAGCGATGATTACTTATGGTTACCTTTCGTGGTTTCTGCTTACATTCGTGAAACCGGCGACCTTTCAATCCTTGACGAAACCGCAGTCTTCGTCGATGATTCTGGGGGTGGGACCATCGCGGAACACTGTCGGCGAAGCATCGCACGAACTATCAAACGAACGAGTGAACGCGGGCTTCCGTTTATCGGTAGCTGCGACTGGAATGATGGGCTCTCCGCGATGGGGATTGACGAAAAGGGGGAGAGCGTCTGGCTCGCGATGTTCTTCTGCAGGATTCTCCAAGACTGGGAAGTCATTTGCGCTCGCTGCGGTTCGCTCGAACAGGCGGCGGATTATCGTGCAACTAGCGAGCGGTACCGCCAGGCAATTAATACGCTCGCGTGGGATGAAAAGGGTTATTATAAATATGGCACCAAAGACTCCGGGGAATGGGTCGGCGCTTCGAGTTCGCCTGAAGGTAAGTTGCACCTCAATCCTCAAACCTGGTCAATCCTCGCCGACGTTGCCCCTCAAGATCGAGCTTTGAAGGCCTGGGATGCGGTGAAGGAAAACTTACTAACAGATTACGGTCCGCTGCTGATTCATCCCGCGTACACGATCCCCGATCCCACAATTGGATACGTCACTCGCTATTCTCCGGGAAGCCGCGAGAACGGCGGGGTGTACATGCATGCCGCTACTTGGGCACTCGCGGCGGCGTGCAAGATGAAAGATCCAAATTCAGTTTCTCGCATTTGGAATAGCATCGCGCCGCCAACTCGTGCGAAAGAAGCACGGGAGTACTACGCCGAACCCTTCGTGTTGCCGGGAAATGTGGATGGGCCGCTCTCCGACACTCCGGGCCGAGCTGGGTGGACGTGGTATACTGGCTCGGCTGCGTGGCTCAATCGGATCTGCTTGGAGCACCTGCTAGGTATCCGTCCGACGTGGGAAGGCTTAGCAATCGACCCGTGTCCACCGCGCGATTTGGGAACCGTGCGGGTTTCTCGGTGGTATCGAGGAGTAGAGATCCGCGTTAACTTTGATTCCACTGAGTTCAGTGAGGGAAGATGCGCCATCGTAAAGGCCGATGGCGTGACAGTTCCAGAAGGTGTGCTTGACGATGAACTAGTTGCAGTAGCGCGGCAGCGCGGCGTTGCCATTGAGGTCGAAGTGGTGTGGCCCGCTGAAGTGCCACCTTCAACCGCGCATGTCGATGTCAAGTCTACTTCCCAGCGAGTCAAGGTTTGATTCGTGGTGATGGCTGGCGGGTGCGGGGTCCGATGAAGTTTACTGTGATGGAAGCGGTCTGTTGAGTTTGGCTTTGGAGATAGGTGCTTCTTCCGGATATTCTTTCCGGCTCGGTCTTGCTTAGGAGTAAAAATGAAAATAACTCATTCCTGTCATCGTTCGGATACATCCGGACTTCCGGTCGCAACCAAAGCGACCGAGCGCGGGCAGCTAACGCCGAGTCGCGTCACAGAACCGCTCAGGCAGCAGGGTGAGATTGATAGGTTGCACCGGGGCCCGTCGAATGCTAAGTCAACTAGGATTGGCTCGCGGCACGGGTTCACGTTGATTGAACTTCTGGTAGTGATCGCGATCATCGCGTTATTAATAAGTATCATCCTTCCCTCGCTGGGAAAGGCGCGCAAATCTGCGTGGGATGTCATTTGTAAGAGCAACATGCGACAGTTGGGGATCTCGACGCAGACCTATTTGGACGAGCAGGGGTCTGACCCCAGGTACCCGCAGATTCGAGTTCCTAACACCGATTCAGGGCTCTTCTTCCATGTAGGGGTTGTTAAAGCACTTCAACCGTATCTCTCGTATGCAGGTAACAAGCCGTTTGATTGCCCCGCGGCAAAGGGGGCTTCCTCGGTTCGGGATCCGCGTAACATCCGCACCCTGCTGGGCGGCGGCCAGGTCTACACCTTGCCGGTTCAACCCGACGGCACGCCAGCGGATCAACCCGTGATTGATCCCACGGGTAACCAACCCATCGACGTCTACACGGAGTTCTGGTTCAACGATTCGTACACTCCTCCCACCTCGCGCCAAGCATCGCCGACATTCAAGTTTCCCTATGGGGTTTCGGGCCAGCGAACCCGGTTGATCCGCCGCCCTGATACGCTGGTACTGCTTACGGATGCTCTAGACCAGTATCCGCGCCATGGTGCCAAAAATCAGAAGGGGTATGAAAACACTGGCTCCAGCCACTTTGTCTTCGGTGACTTGCACATTGAGCAGCTAGAGTATGTGAACTACCAAGAGCGTCCGGATAAGTATGGTGCGCCCGCCCCCTTCTATAACTGGGGTCACTTGTACTACGCAAACATCGGGGGATGAGGCGATTCACGTCGAGAAATACACCTCGTGGTGCGCGGTTTAAGCGAAGTTTACTTCCGTCCAGTTTGAGAAGGGCCATCTGATAAGGGCCGATCGAGAAAGGCTGTTCAAATTGAATAAGTTTCGCGACTTTGTTAATAAATCTCCTTGGATTGGCTGGTGCGTCGCCGCGGCAATTCTAGCTGTTGCGGTCTATCTTTACATCCGTACCCCCGCCAATGAAAGCCCGTACAGCCCCGAGCGAATGAGGGAAGATGTAAGTATTAAGTTCACGGATACTGGTGATGTCGTAGAGATGTCGCGCGGCGAGTTAGACCGCATGTTGCGCAGGCGCGGTGAGAAGATCGATGGCAGCGTTGGCATCCTTAATCCGAAGACCAACCAGCCCACCGGCTTCCTTTACGACAAGGAGGAATGGGATGTAATGATTGCTCGGATAAATCAGGAGAAATCAGAAATTAAGTCTTCCAGCGGTATGAGCGTCGCGCCCTCGCCTCGTCGCGACCTTCCAAAGGTCGCCACCGAAGCACCCGCCGAAACGACCGCTGCGCCAAAGTAACTTGGAAGGATGAACCAACAACACGCCGCCTTTAGCCGTGATTCGACCGTACTATGTTAAGCCGTAGAACGATGCTGCAGCGTGCCGGGCTGGTAGCCATCGGGGGAGCCGGGCTCGGTTTTATTGCCTTCGGTCCTCGGGGCGGCAAAGAGCGCAGCGATGGTCGGCTGGTGCTTGACTACTGGGAGAAGTGGACCGGCCACGAAGGTCGTGCGATGCAGAAGGTTGTCCGCGAGTTTAACGACTCGCAGGACCGACTCTTTGTTCGTTACTTCTCGACGAACGCGATCGATCAGAAGACGCAAGTGGCGATCGCGGGGGGCAACCCACCCGACATCGTTGGGCTGTGGAACTATAATGTACCTTCGTACGCGGATATGAACGCGATCATCCCGCTTTCGGAGGTTGAATGTAAGCCAGTTCACAGGGTGCGGCTTGAGCGGTACGCCGCGGCGATGCGCCCCGTGATGGATTACGCGGGAAAGGTGTGGGCCGCAGTGAATACGGGCGGCTCACTGGCGTTATATTACAATAAAGACCACTTTGCGGCCGCGGGAATCGGCGCTGACAATCCTCCCCGCACAATCGCGGAGATGAACGCGGCGAATCACCGTTTGACGGAGCTTTCCCCGCAGGGTGAAATCCTTCGCATCGGTTTTACCCATCTTGAACCCGGCTGGTGGTCGTTCATCTGGGGCTACCACTTCGGGGGTAGCATGTACGATCCTGCTACCGATCGATCGCTCGCGGCTTCGGCGGAAAATATTGCGGCGTTTGAATGGATGCAAAGTTACTCGTCTCGCTTCGGGCGCGGTGATGAAAGTATTGCGGGGCACGGTGCCCTGGACACGGCGAAGAACGCGTTGCTCCGGAGATCATCGCTCGACGCGATCGAAAAGTTTCGATCTAGCTTTGGAAATTACGATTCGGGCCTGAATGCATTCCTGTCGGGCAAAATCTCGATGGCGGTGCAAGGCCCTTGGCTCGCGAATGTAATCAAGGCATACGCAAGAGAACTTAATTACGGCGTCGCACCCTTCCCCGTCTCCGAGCACCTCTATCAACCCGCTCATCCCATCGGCCTTATCGATACCGATATTTTGGTCATTCCCAAAGGCGCACGCCATCCCGAGGCGTGCATGGAGTTTATCGCCTACACGCAGCAGCAGCACGTCGTCGAGTTCTTAAGCACGGTACACTGCAAAAACTCGCCGCTGGCGGAAGTGAGCGACTCCTTCGTTCGCGAACACCCCAACCGGGGCGTCCGCGTCTTTGAGAAGATCGCCAATAGCGAGCGAGGCTTTCGATGCCCACCCACGCGGTGCTGGTTGCAGTTCAAGGATATCTGCGATGCGCTGATGCAGCAAGTGTGGACGCAGAAGGGGCCACCAGCTCAGTTATTGGCCGACTGTCAAAAGCGAACGCAAGTGATCTTGGACGCTGCGGCCCGCACAAGAGCGCGGCGGACGTAGCCGCACTACCCTTGGTATTACAACCGAAGAGCTGGTCTTCTTCAGGCCCGGTCAAATCAACAGCAGTAATTGCTCTGGCTGATCTGTTGTGCCGGGTTGAGCGGTGGAGTAAGAGTTATGATGGCGGGAGATCCTCGAGTAGTTAGAGTGCCACTAGAGCAAACAATATGCCGACGACGACCGAAAGATTTGTGAACACGACGGCGAGCCTCCGCGATGAACTCGTGGGCCAGGGCCGACGCGTCCAGGCGATGGTTGACGCGGCCTTTGAAGCGATTTTTCTTGCATCCAGCGATCGCGCGGCGTGGGTAGTGGCTCATGACGACATTGTCGATGCCGTTGACGTTGCACTCGAGCGGAGTTGTGTCGAACTTCTCACCGAGGCAACCGGCAGCGGCGCGCAGTTGAGCGAAAGCCAGTTGCGGCTCGTGCTTACGATCGTAAAAGTGAACAACGAGTTGGAGCGTACCGCCGACGTGGCGGTCGAACTGGCGGAGATGGTGTTGAGCAGCAAGGTGATGGCGGGCAACGGCGGACAGTGCTTGCCCGATACCTTCCGAGTCATGGCCAACAGTGTCTTGGGGATCGTGCGCGATGTAAACTCTTCCGTAGAACAGTTGGACCCGGCCCTGGCCAATATCGTTCTACAGAGTCAGCATGCTGTAACCGCCTTTAAGGACGCGGTCCTGCGGAGCGCGGAGATTAAGTTAGCCCGTAACGAAATGACGGCGGACTTTGCATTCTCGCTCCACGAAATTGCCACCGCTTGCGAGATTATCGCCGATCACTGCAGCAACATCGCCGAACAGGTGATTTATTTAACTACCGGTGCTGTGGTGCGACACGGGCACAGTTCCTGGGAGCGAGTGCATAGCACGAAGACCGCGGGTTAAATGATCGTCCACAAATGATCGTCCACATCCGAGATCTCTCTGGTAAGTGCCGGCAAGCGCTTTCTTTGAGCCCCGATTGTTCACAGGGCTAAAGCCTCTTCGTCCCCGGGCCGGGCGGTGCGGAGGCGCGCTGTGCTCTCAACCGCCCGAACGCTTGGCCGCGAAACCTCGATTCTTGAAGTGCTGGGTGAGCTTGTCCGCGTGATCGCCCTGAATTTCAATTTCCCCCGTCTTGTTCACCGTGCCTCCTGCGCCCAGCGAGGACTTGAACTCTTTAAGCAACAGCACAAGGTCGTGCGCGTGGGGATCGAGCCCAGCGATTACTGTCACAAACTTCCCGTTCCGCTTCTCCCTTCGGACCCGCACGTCCTGTTGTGCCGGTCGGAGCAGCCTCCCCGACTTATCGCGCGAGCAGGAGCAGGCTGCCATTGGTTTCTGGCACTGCTCGCACGTGACAGGCCGTTCGAGCGGTGTTCCTGCGAAGAGTCCGTTATGGGCCATAGTCTCAATGATAATCCGTACCTACGCAGCAAGCATCGGAAAGCAGGCTGTTATCCGGAACGGCGAACACGCTCGCGACGGTTTCGACAAGTCAGGGCCGACCGGGACCAATGACGCGAAGGCGGCTAAACTTCGTATGGATTCCGCAGCGACCGGCCGGTAAGCCGCGGGACCAAGGCTTGGTACTCACCGGCTCACAACTACCCCGCGATTAAAATTATGTTATATCCATTGCGGTCTGCTTCCGGCGTGAATTCAGTTTTGATTCTTATGCTCCTCTGCGGTTCCGCGCTCGGGGCGAGCCTGCGAAACGCGCCCACCCCGGTCGCGCCCGCAGCAAATGGCGACATGAATGACGTTGCGGCGAAGCTTGATCGTGAGCGCCCGCGCAACTCTCACGGATGGACGGCGGTGGTGGAAGGCGCAAGTATGGCCGCTCCCGAAATTCCCATGGGCGATGAGGTGGTTGTCAGGTCGATTCTCGACGAAGGTAAACGGCGCAATCAGGTGATGAATCATCTCACCCACCTCTCGAAAGTAATTGGTGCTCGGCTTACCGGTTCGAGCGCGGCCGAGGCTGCGAACCACTGGTGCCGTGATCAGTACGCCGCGTGGGGGCTGAGCAACGCTTCGCTCGATCAATACAGCGAGATCAGCGTGCGGTTTGATCGTGGGCCATCTTCTGCCAAAGTATTATTACGAAAAGAGCGGAAGAAGGACGTGCCGAAGGCAACTGGCAACGCCAAAGAGAACGACGAGAACAAGGACGCCACGGCCGCTGAAGGGGAGAAAAAGGCGGCTGAGGCCGTTACTGAAGTCACCTTCGACAAGCTTCGCGATTGCGAGCTTACGACGCTGGCTTGGGCAGCGGGAACAAAGGGCGAGCTTCAGGGACACATCGTCCGCGAGCCGCAAAATGAAGAAGAATACGAGAAGGTGAAGGATAAACTGGCGGGCGCGTGGGTGCTTATTAAAGCGCCCGCACCTGTTGGCCAGCGGGGTATTCGAAGCGGGATGGGCACGCGCTACGACGTCCGCAAGGACGCTCGCAGGAAGCTCGCGGAGGGCACCGCGGCGGCGGAGATGTCAATCCCCGAAAGAATCGCGTTCGACGGTGTTGCTGGTTATATCTCAACATCGCGCGATGAGCGGGTGTGGACGGGCGCGATTCCGGGTTGGAGCACGCTAGACTTTGACACGATCCCACCTGATGTTCACGTGCAGGTGCGGTTGAGCGATTACGATTACATCAACTCAAGGCTCGCCGACAACGATCCAATTGTTTTTAGCGCCGACCTGTCTCACACCCTGACGCGCGGTCCTATACCCCTGTTCAACACCATCGCCGAAATTGTGGGCACGCACAAGCCAAACGAGGTCATCATCGTTTCAGCCCATCTGGATACATGGAACGGCCCGGGCTCGGAGGGGTGTACCGACAACGGCACCGGCACAGCGGTCACCCTCGAAGCGGCGCGAATTCTCGCGGCGGTGGGTGCCCGGCCCTTGCGAACCATCCGGTTCATTAACTGGACCGGCGAAGAACAGGGACTCCTAGGGAGCAAGGGTTACGCTGAAAAGCACCAGGAAGTGCTGGCGCACGTCTCAGCGGTGTTTGTGGATGACGGAGGCACGAACTATCAGGGTGGGCTGCGATGCGCCGATGTAATGGCTGATTATCTTGCCGCAGCGACCGCCCCGACAAACTTTCAGTTCTTTAGCGCAACCGATGGTCAATGGCTTAATGTTAATATTCGTAAGAATGGAGAACGTAATCCCAGTGGGGGCGGTTCAGATCACGCGACCTTCAACGCGGCGGGTGTACCAGGCTTTTTCTGGGAGGAAGTAGGTCGCGCTGATTACGGGCATGGCTGGCACACCCAGTTTGATAAACTTGACCTCGCCATTCCGGAGTATCTGGTGCAGTCCGCAACCAACACCGCCGTCGTGGCGTATCGCCTCGCGTGCGCCCCGGGGCTGCTGCCCCGTGAGCCGCCCAAACCCGAAGCGCAGCCCTCGCCCGCAAAGGAACTCAAGCCAGGCACTTAGCGCTCGAGGCAAATCCCTTTAATGTGCGAGCTAACGAACGCGCCGCATACAACCGGCACGCCTGTCGGAGCGTCCACAACTCCAGCTACGATTACGCGTGCCTCGAAAATCGCTCTTAGTTCTCCATATTCTCGGGGTCATTCTTATTCTGGGCACATCGATGGCGGTGGTCGGGATGATGCCAGCGATTGCGCGCAAAGCCTTCGAAACTGACAAGCTGCAGACGCTGCTGATCACCACCATTCCGGTGGCGTTTTTCACCGTTTCCATCTTTTGGGGTGACCTCTTCTCGCATCGGCGATTCGTCACGTACATGCTTACGTTCTGGTTGGTGGCTTGTCTGCCGATGGTACTCATCGCTGCTACGTCCGGTTACGCAATGCTGCTTATACCTTATGCGGTGTGCGCAATTGGTGGGGCGGGTTATTATCCCGCCGCGGGCGAGCTGCTCAAGCGGATCTATCCGGACAAGGCGAGGGGGAGGGCATTCGGAGTCATCTCAGGGCTTATGTATCTAGCCAATGGAGCGATGAGCTATGGGATGGGAGTATGGCTTTCGCATCATCCCGAAGCGTTTCGCATTTTTCTCCCCATCGCGGTGTGCTTGCAGTTCATCGGCGCTGCGATCTTCGTATATCTGGCGAAGCAAGTAAGCGCGGATGTAGGGCGGGTGAAGGAGCGTGATCAGACACCGATGCAGGAGCGGCTGCTCCGGCCAATACTGCAGATGTCAGCCGTGCTCAAAGCCGACCCAGTCTTTGCACGTTATGAAGCGGCGTACATGACTTACGGCGTCGGGTGGATGGTGTGCTATGCCCTCGTGCCGTTCATCGCGACGAAAAAGCTCAATCTAGATTATGACGAGTTTGCGCTATCAATCCAAGTCTCGTACTTGGTGGGGCTTGTACTTATGATGTGGCCCTCAGGATATCTTATTGATCGTATTGGCGCTGTGCGGTCGGTGGGAATTTCGTTCGGGCTTCTGGCGCTGTATCCGGTGGGCCTGATGCTCGCCACGAGCTTCGCGCAGCTCTGCGTCATAAGCTTTCTCTACGGCATCGCCCACGCGGCGACGAGCATGGGATGGACGCTGGGGCCAGTTTCGCTCGCGCCCGAGCCATCGAAAGTTCCCCAATATGTGGCCATCCACGCAACCCTTGTCGGGCTGCGAGGTATCGTCTTTCAGGGGTTGGGTGTTTGGATTTATCACCTTACGACTTCGTTTGTGCTGCCGCTCATCATGGCGACGATTGCCTTCGTCTGGAGCGCGGCACAGATGTGGAGTTTACATCGGCGTTTGCAAGCAGATCGGCGGGCGGCGTTAATCCCGGAGGCGGCGACTTGATAAGGCTACGTAAACAGCGGCCGGTGCGGATGTGAGCAAGTTAACCGCCTCAGACTCCGGAGATCCGTGGCCCCAGCCATCGCGCACGTACAGCCGTGCGGTCGTAATGAATGCCCTTAAGAAGTATTGGGGTTATGATCAGCTGCGCGGAGGGCAGGCCCAGGCGGTGCGGGCCGTGCTCCAGAGGAGGGACTCGCTATTGGTGATGCCTACCGGCGGGGGGAAAAGCCTTTGCTTTCAGTTGCCTGCGGTAGTCATGGGGCGGCTGTGCGTCGTGGTCTCACCATTAATTGCGTTAATGAAGGATCAGGTGGATGGGTTGGTAGCTAACGGGTACCCGGCCGCTGCGCTCTACAGCGGCCAGGATGACAACGAATCTGAGCGAATCGAAGCGGCCTGCGCGGCGGGCGAGATTAAGTTAATTTATGTGTCCGCTAAGCGCATTGCCTCGCCCGGGTTTGTGGCTCGGTTTAGCGCGTGCGGAGTCGCGGCAATATTCATAGACGAAGCCCACTGCATCAGCCAATGGGGGCACGACTTCATCCCGGAATATCGTCGGCTCGCGCTGCTCGCGAAGACCTTTCCCGGCGCGAGCATCCACGCCTTTACCGCGACTGCCACCCCGCGCGTGCGTGAGGACATCTGTGATCAGTTACGATTGCGATCACCGCAGGTTATGGTCGGGACATTTGATCGACCGAACCTGACTTACCGCGTGGTATCGCGCAACGCGGGTGAGGGTGACGAAGGGCGATTCTCCCGCAAGCGGCCGGGAAAAGCGGGAGCCGTCCCATATGCGAAACAGGTCGCTAAACTTATCAATGAAGTAAGCAATGGAGCGGTTATAGTTTATTGCATCCGCAGGGCAGACACCGAAGGGCTCGCGGCGGCGTTGGTGGCACTTGGAGTCGAGGCCAAGGCGTATCACGCGGGGCTTGACCACGG
>Ga0163144_10007172_pt1 | contig 24476 bp, 22 predicted proteins | sample OliLak19BULKMAT1_FD_123175 | JGI IMG/M metagenome (GOLD analysis project Ga0163144, IMG submission 123175) | Freshwater microbial mat bacterial communities from Lake Vanda, McMurdo Dry Valleys, Antarctica - Oligotrophic Lake LV.19.BULKMAT1 | ecosystem: Environmental > Aquatic > Freshwater >...
CGGTACTTCCATTAGAAGATAAACCTGCTGTAATATTAGCTAGTTGTAACTGTGACTTTAAGAAACCACTATTCTTCCCAGGTCTAGTTTACATATCTAGTGGATGCTGCTATTTGGGTAACAGTAGCTTTAAATTAATACACGAGTTTAGAGACGACGCATCGGAAATATGTGCCATAGCTGAAGACGTAATTGTGATGTTTGACTATGAATTAAATACCAGCAAACCAATTGAGGCAGCATTAAGAACCAAAATACTGGAACTAGAAGCTTAACCTCGATCTCTAATCAGGTTTATGTTAATCTGTTTACTAATAGTCTTAGCTGGCAACCAAGCTGTAAGCAAGCCAATGCCAACAATAGTTAAAAATACTTGAATGAAGTCTATCCATTTCATAGCCACAGGGTATGCTTGAATAACAAAGGTTGAATTGCTAGAAAGTTTTACAAAGCCGTATTGCATTTGTAACCAAACAATAATAGCTCCCAGCAACATTCCTAATACACCCCCACCTATACTCAACATTAGCCCTTGCCACAGTATTACCTTGTTTAGTTTAGCTTGAGTTAAACCCATACTAAGCAGTACTGCCATATCCTTTTTCTTATCTGTAGCCACCATTAATAGGGCCCCAATTAAATTAAAGCTGGCAATAAGTAAAACAAAACTGAGGATGAGATACACTACAAATTTTTCATTGCGCATCAATTTGTAGAGTAGTGGTTGTTGTTGATAACGGTCCTGTACTTTATATTCAGCACCCACTATATTCTGAACCAATAGTTTGGTTTGCAGCAATTTGGACTTATCTATTAGGTTTAGTTCTACAGCAGTATAATCCTCTGCTTGTTCAGTTAATTTCCTTAAATTATCTAGTGGTAACAATATGTACTTACTGTCATAGTCCTGTTGTACTGTAAATAATCCACCTATTCTGATGTCTTCACTTCTTAACAATTCGGTAAGATTAGTTATTGCCATTGTCAAGTCTGCATCTTTACTAGGCATATATATTTGCAGTGGCACATTTGCATCAAGCGATGTTTGGCTCAAGTTACTGGCCACGCCAGCACCTAATACTGCTAATGGCACTCCAGCTTTCATTAAGGTTCTATCCCCCTCAAATATCATAGTATCTAAGCCATTGCTATGTAGAAATGCTGGCTCCATACCCTTGCAGGTGGCTATGTACTGTACATCTCCATAATATATTGCAGCATTGTCTTCTATTATTGGGCTTACTCCACTTAGGCTTGGCATCTCCCTAAGTTGCTTTAACTGAGTTGCGTCAAGGTGAAAAAATTTCCCCTTAACAGGAGTTATTTTTATATCACTTTCAAATATGCTGTATAGCTTGCTTACGGTATTTTCAAATCCATTGAAAGTACTTAGAATGCAAATAAGCGCAGTAGTGCCGACCAAAATGGCGAGCATACTAATTAATGAAATGACGTGAATAATCCCTTTTATCTGCCTGCTAAAGAAGTATCTGCGAGCAATGTAAAGAGATATGTTTTTCATAGTAGTTAGCTTTATCGCTATTTCCAGGCCTTAACCGTTAGCCCAGTACCAGTTGGGTGTTTTATACTGATGTCCATCCAGTTAAGTACATAACTGATTGGGTAAGTAAATAAATACCAAACGGGCAACAATAGTGCAAATGCAATACTTGCGTTTAGCAGTTGCATTGGGTATTTCATACTCAGTTTCCAGCTTATTTTACCGGGCCAACCGTAGGTATAGCGTGGCTCAATTTTACTAAAGCCTGCACGTTGCAATTTTTCAGTAATATCTTGAAAATTATATCCATCTCTCACGTGTTCCCCTATAAACGATTGCTCACCGTCTGACTGTACATCACTCCCCCCTTGGTCACTTGGTGTGTTTATAATCAACATACCGCCCGTTTTTAGGCTAGCATAGAAATTTGCAAATACTTTTTCATCTTCTAATATATGCTCCATTACATCAACTGAATATATTAAATCAAATGTTTGTGGCTGGCGATAAACAATCAAATCTTGCTCTTCAAATCGTACGTTTTGTATCCCGCGCTTTTTAAAGAACTGCCTACAATCATTTAGATAATCTTCTTTCACATCTACAGCTAATATTCTGTAATTAGAGTTTCTTTTGGCCAACCAGTAGCAATATTGACCAAAACCAGAGCCAGCATCTAATACCTCACCCTGAGTAGGGTTTTTGTGCATCCAAAGTTTTAAATCTTGATGTACGTGCCAAGTACGTAATAATATTAGGTCTAACACTCTGTAAAATAATCGACGAAATAGCGGAGATTTATTAAAATATATTCCTAATTTATCTTTAATTGGATCGTATTCCATAGTTTTTATATCAGCCGTAAATGACACCCATTCAAGTCAAGTAAAAGCCAACTTACGGACAGACTGGCAAAGGTAAGATATTGATTGAAATTACAAGAGTTTAGGCATATCTGGGGGAATTTTTAGGAACTTATTTCTATACCACAATTTGAAAATAGGGTCAATAAAATCATAGCTTACCCGTTGTACTATTTTATTGGTATCAGAATACTTCTTTGTCTTTTGTATAATATCTCCCTCATATAGGCGCTTTAGGTTAAATGTGACATTGTTTTTGTTAAACAGTCGATATTTAGTTATGGTATCTTCACCAGTCAGGTGCTCCTCATTGCCAGCTATGGCTTTCAATAAATTCATTTGAATAGAGGTCATTCTCTCGCACATATATACAAACTGTCCATCATCTACCAGTACCACATCTTCCAATGCTTGGTTTGCAATGTTAAGGTTAATCTTAGAAACCCTTAGGTTGTATATTTTATCACACCATTTCTGCATATACAGTGGGTGCCCCCCTAAATAGTCTGCCATTTGTGCGGCCAGTTTTCGAGTGATTGAAATGTCCAATTTCTTGAACTCAGTATATATGTATGGAACCCAATATTTTGTTTCAATGGTTTTCAAGTAAATCTTGTCTCCAAAATTCCAGAATGGAGCAGTTCTTTTGTCAAATATTTCAGATAAGATGTGCTTTTGACTTCCATACAGGCAATAACTAACGTTCTGATGGTGCTGCCAAGCATTTCTTAACTTAGCTTCTATTATATTTTGCTGTCCAAACTTAACTATTGCTTGAAATTCATCTATACAAATGATGATTCTAATCCCCTTTGCTTTTGCTAAATTCTCAGGAAAGTCCAATATTTCCTTCTCAAAGCGTTCTACATCTTCATAGCTAAGGGCAATTTCGAAGTTATTGATCCCATCTACGGGAATTGATATTTTTGGGACGATGCCTTTTAACAGTCTCTTGCTTACGTTTATAAATTTCTGGACTTTGGTTTCAACCTCTGTCATTACCTTTTTTATTAGCTGAGAGTACATTTCTTCCAAATTATTGAACTCATCCGCTGATATCCTCACCACTTTTATATCTTCATATTCGTCTCTTATTTCCCCTATAACTTTGTTTACTAGGCTCGATTTGCCATATCTACGTGGTGACATCAACATAGTGTGAATGCCTCTAACCAAGTTGGTTTTTACTTGGTTAAACTCTCGTGTCCTGTTTATAAAGGATTCTTCCTCTACTATTTTTCCATATATGAATGGTGTTGAATCCACGGGTGTGCCTGGGTTAATCTGTCAAACTAGTACAAGGGTTCTTGTACTTTTTAGTACAACGAATATAATACTTTTTAGTATGATTTTTACACCCCTAATTAGTACAACGATTATTATACTAATTAGTATGAAATATTTAAACCAAATTCGTACAACGATCGTTGTACTAAAAGTGTAAAAAGTGGTAAAATATGAGCGTAAACAACTGAATAACAAGTATTTGAAAAAATACAAAAAATGATAATTTCTTACGATAAAATTAGTCAAGAAATAACATAACTATATGATAAACAATCACATAGAATTTACAACTCGTGTCCCATTTTATCTCTTTTAGTGTGTAAATAGCCCGAATTATACTCATTTTCTTGAATAATTATGGGTATTTTCTCTACTATTTCTAACCCATAGCCTTGAATTGCAGCTCTTTTTCCAGGATTATTGGTAATTAATTTAAGGCGTGAAACCCCTAAATCTCTCAATATTTGTGCTCCAATACCATAATCTCTTTGATCTGGCTTAAACCCTAAACTCACATTAGCATCTACGGTATCCATACCTTGCTCTTGCAGTTTATAGGCATTTAACTTATTTAACAATCCAATGCCGCGGCCTTCTTGATTCATATACACAATCACACCTTTACCCTCTGCTTCTATTATTTCCATAGCTTTATGTAGTTGGTCGCCACAGTCACACCTACAAGATCCAAATATATCGCCCGTTACACAACTACTATGTACACGTACTAATACAGGTTCATCTACAGCCCATTCCCCTTTAAACAGGGCTAAATGTATTTCATCGGTATTTATTTGCTTATAGGCACGCAATATGAAGTGACCAAACTCTGTAGGCATATCTACTTCTGTCGATCGTTCTATTAGGCTTTCCTTAGTCATTCTATAGGTAACTAGATCTTTGATAGTGATTAGCTTCATATCAAATTTTTTCGCTACCTCTATTAGGTCTGGCACACGGGCCATACTACCGTCGTCATTGATGATTTCTACCAATACGCCTGCTGGACCAAAGCCGGCTAATCTAGCTAAGTCTATACTTGCCTCTGTGTGGCCAATTCTGCGCAATACGCCCCCACTTTTTGCCCTAAGCGGAAATATATGACCTGGCTTTCCAAAATCTTCTGGTTTGGTATCTGGATTAACCAATGCCTGAATGGTTTTAGCCCTGTCGTGAGCAGATATCCCTGTGGTGCAGCCGTGCCCCAATAAATCTATGCTAACGGTAAAGGGCGTAGCGTGTAGAGCCGTATTATCATTTACCATAAGGCCTAGCCCCAACTCATCGCACCTATTTTCGTCTAGTGGGGCGCATATTAGACCCCTACCATACTTGCTCATAAAGTTGATAATCTCTGGCGTAATGTTAGCGGCTGCAGTTATAAAGTCACCTTCATTTTCACGGTCTTCATCATCTACTACGATTACTAATTTACCGTTACGTATATCTTCTAATGCTTCCTCTATTGTATTAAACATAAGTTTTTAAAGTATGTATGGATTAAAAAATCTAATTCGCTATAACAACTAATCTGTGAAAAAGTAGCAAAGATACCAGCAAATAAATCTGCTACTGGTTTCTTTGAGTTGGTTGCCAAATATTGCTATCAACACCTCGTACATATTTAGCAAAGCCGTGCAGTAGTGCCAAATTCATCATAGTAAAATGGCTAAAAAATCGAAGTACAGACAAATGAATACCAGCTTGCTTGAATAATGCATCTACTAATGGAGACATAAATAGACCTAATAGCCCTAAAGTACCATACAGAAATACAGGGACGCCTGCACTAACTAAAGCAATAGATGATGCCAGCATAATAAGCAGAAAAAATGGGCCAAACCATCGCAATACCTTATGTGATAGAAAACTAAACCCTACGGCTGACCAAATGGGAGATAGCATCCCTTTGAATTCCTTGAAGTTTTGCCAATTCCCTATGCTAATGCGAACCTTTCTGCGATATTCCTCTTTGGTTATGTTGCTTACATCTTCTATACAGGTAGCCTCTGTCTGCATTATGCTTTGATAACCCAATCGAATAGCTGACATAGTGATGTAAAAATCATCCATAAAAAAAAGTGGTGGAACAGGTCTATAGATTGACTTCCTGATTGAGTAACAACCACCAAATGCACCAATCATCCCCCCAAATAGCAAACCCTCGTTGTACTTAAGCCTATTTTCTAGGTCTAGGTAGCTTTTCTCTTGCAGGCTAATACCATCTTTCTTGATTATTGGGTTCAATATATGGCCACCTACCAACCCTACTTTTGGCTCTGCAAAGTTTTTCACCAACTGATATATAGTATCCACTACAAAAAACACATTTGCATCGGTCAATATTAATATGCTATGTGCAGGGGTTAGTGTTGCTAAATGGTTAATAATACCAGATTTTCCCGTTCTACCTGGAAATTCCACAACCAAAAGTTGATCTGGATACGTTAGCTGTGCCTGCTGTAATATGGCACTTGTGGCGTCAGTACTTGCATCATTTCCTATTATAAATTTTACCTTATTTAGTGGATAGTTGGTATTGGTCAGTGTAGATTCAATTTTCTGTGCCAGTACTTTTTCTTCATTATATACAGCTAAAAGTATATATACTTCGGGTAATGAATCTGTATTAATAAGTGAAAAGCTATTAACCTGAAGTTTCTTTCCTTTAGCCAATATTTGTAGGGCAATTGGGAATAACAAGTAGGAATGTAAAAGCCCCAAAAAGCTAATACCAAATAATATGTAAAAAATGCCTTGCACGAATGGACAAATTTATTACTTGATACATCAGTATGGTAAGTATGGTGTACAAGCTTGATATAATAGTTCACTTAAGTTAACTACTTGCTATTCGCTAACTTATTGCTGGACAATAGTGGAAAACCCCAATTAACCCCAATCATTTCGGGTAAAACTTATCTGCCTATTGCTTATGTATTTAACTATTTTTGCCCTATTACGGTATATTAGTATCTATTTCCAGCATTAGGCGCATTCTCAACTATAACACTATGAGCAAATTACATATTTATTTATTCTTAATTCTGACCGCCTTTGTTTCTACTTTGGCATCGGCTCAATCTGGACAAAAGTCAAGCTTCGATAATGCAATAAATGAAATAAACTGTGCCACAGTTAAATTTATACATAGGGAGCAAGGACGAGCAGAGTCTGCCACCAACATAGAGTGCTCATCTTACGAAGGGATAAAGGCTACCATACCGCAAGACGAAAAAGGTACAACCGCAATATTAGCAGCTAAAATAGAATCGTATAAAAACAAATACGTTGACAGTAAAGAATTAGGTACTCAAATAGATGTGGTGATAAAATATGCCTATGATAATATTAGCCGCAAGCAAAGAAAAAATAGTGTTGACGAGTTTAAAAATGAATTGGCACAAATACGCAGCAGTGCTATTAGTAGCATCAATAACACAGCTTTACCACCAAATTCGACATTACCCGAGGGAGAAGTTACTGCTGCAGATACCAACTTTGAAAGTACGGAAGTAGATGCAGAACAAAAAGGAGGCTCAAGTAATGGTATGGTAGGTTGGTTGGCACTTTTGATTAGCATTGCAGCCTTAGGTTTATCTGTATTAAATTTCCTAAAAGGAAGAAAGTTAAGTACTAACAGTGACAAACCTAATCAAGGGGGACTAAGTCAACAAGATAAATTAGAAATAAGCAGAGGGTCTAAAATGGCGCAAACAGCTATGGAAATGGTTCGTGCCTTAGAACAAGAAGTTCATAAAGACCAATATACGCCTAAAACTACTGAACCAACTTGGGCTATTGATGTAAATAACCCTAAAAACGACGCATCTAAACCAACGGAGCCAGATGTAACTGACGATGAGCCGGAGCAATCTAATTTTAGCATTAGCCTAAAAAAACCTGCTAATGAGGAGCCAATGTATGAGGTTGATAACATAGCTGCACCAATTGAAAGCATCTATATGGAAAATACGCAACCTATGGCCGCTATAAACAGTATAGAGGAAATTGAAACTCACGATACACCTACTGCACCAGCACACAATAACTATACTGAAGATGGAGAAAACAAACCCTACTATAGATATGCTCCTGCACACCCAAATGGCAGCATAAATGAGGCTGAACTAAGCAATGAACCTAGCCCTAATAGTGTATATGAACTAGAAATGTTTCCTCAAAATCCTGACCGTGCATTCTTTTACCTGTTAAGCTACCCAGAAGTAATTAAGAAAGCGATAAAGGAGCCAGAAGTATATCTTCAAGCATACTGCGACTACAGTACTGACCCGCAAAATAGTCGTACCATTTACATATTAGAAGAGGGAATAATGAAAAAATCTGCTGACAATTGGCAGGTATTTCAAAAAAGTAAAATTAGCTTTCAAGACCCAGCTTAGTTAAAGAGTAAGGCTATTTCTGCCTCGTGCCTTTCCATTATCACTCTGCGCTTTATTTTTAGAGTTGGTGTTAAGTCCCCGTTTTCTTGTGTCCAAGTTTCTGATAATAGTTTGAATTTTTGAACCCGCTCTATTGGGTTAAGTTGGGCATTTACTTGGTTACGTATCTCTAAGTATTTTTTGTGAACGCTAGGGTGCAACAGCATATCTACTAAGTTATCGAAGTAAAGATTCTCCTCTGCACACCATATTGTTAATTGCTCAAAGTTTGGCACTATTAGGGCTGCAACACTCTTCTCATTCTCGCCAAGTACCATTGCGTGATCTATATATCTAGACTCAGCTAGGGCATTTTCTATAGGTTGAGGTGCCACATATTTACCAGCGCTATTCTTAAATATTTCCTTTTTCCTATCGGTAATCTTTAGAAATTTACCGTCTATCAGTTTACCCACATCACCCGTATGCAACCAACCATCTACATCTATCACTGTTTTAGTTAGGTCTGGTTGTTTATAATAACCAAGCATCACATTTGCACCCTTTACCAATATTTCGCCGTCTTCAGCTATTTTCAGATAGTTACAAGGAACCGCTGGACCGACAGTTCCAATCTTATTACCCCCCTTATAAAACCTATTACAACATATTACTGGAGAACTCTCTGTTTGCCCATATCCCTCTCTAAATGGTATGCCTGCTGCCAAAAATATACGAGCTAACTTAGGTTGAAATGCTGCTGCCCCACTTACTACACCCTCTAGTTTACCGCCTAGTGCTGCACGCCATTTGCTAAAAACTAACCTATTATATATGTATAGTTCTAATTGATACCAAATACTACCTTTATTTACATCATTATATTGCTCTGCAACAGCTGATGCTTTATAAAATAAGTATTTGCGAATGCCTTTTTGCTCTGCACCCTTGGCTAGTATTTTTTCATATACTTTCTCCATCAACCGTGGTACAGTAGTAAAAAACTCTGGTTTTACATCTCTTAGCACATCGCCTAGCAATTCTATCTTATCAGCATAGTATATGCTCATACCTGCTAATATATATATGTAATTTACCGTCCGCTCAAATACGTGACTAAGCGGCAATGAACTAACGGCCGATATGTGATGACGCAGACCCAGGCAGTCCACACAGGCAAATGCATTATTAATGATGTTGTTATGGCTTAACATCACCCCTTTGGGTGTGCCTTGTGTGCCACTAGTATATATAATAGTGGCTACTTCTGTAGTTAGTATGTTTTGCTTTCTGATTTGCAGTTCAGCTTGCAATTTACTATCAGACTGTAACAGGCTTTGGTAATTTGCGTAAGCATTAGTCGCATTAATGCTAAATATCAAATTATCAGCCTGAATGTGAGGTGCTATACGTTCAAATACCATACCCATTTTCTCGTCTTGAACCACTATGGCCCTTACTTCTGCGTGGTCAATAATGTATTTGTAGTCGACATCATTTAGGTTTGTATATAGTGGTACAATTATTAACCCAGCTGCGCTGGCAGCCTGATCTATAAGTATCCATTCTGGTCTATTAGATGCAACAATGCTAATTTTATCGCCAGTGTTTAGACCACTTGCTATAAGTCCCATTGCTAACCTGTCTATAATACCAAGGCACTGTCTGGTTGAGTAGTTAACCCAAGTACCGTCCACTTGTCCTGCTAGGGCAATACCTAAAGGAAAATTGCTGGCCTGATATTCAAATACGTCAAATAGCCTAATGCCTTGTGCGAGTTGTGCATTATATTTCATTTATTGTAATAGCAATGTGCTAATATATTGAAATTGGTATAAAATGGTTTGCCTTTATTTATTATTTCTAAATTTTGTCCGCTTTGATAAATGTTAACATCTGGGTTGATTTGCTTTACATTTTTTATTGAAACTACTGTACTATCTAAATTTCTACCCCAACCACCAAAACATTGGTTTGCTGCTTGATATTGCCGCCGCCAAACTTAACGCACAATAAATTGTAGTTACCAGGATAGTATACCAAAAAATTCAGTCATACTAGGATATTTATTGGTATTATAGTTATTAAATAAATTGGTGTAATTTGGTCCATAACTGTTGCCCACACCCTCTATCCAGGTTGTTCCAAGTATGGTATCGCCAGCTAGTAGCATTGAGGTGTAGGGATCGGCAACGTGTTGCGCAGATCCACTTTTGCTTTATATTAGGCTAAGGGCTAAGTAGGATAAAATACTTTTAATCTTCATATTCTTTAGACGTAAGGTGTGTTTTAATTCAAATTTCAACAGGCTAATTTTAAGCAAGATGTAAATTATTTTGATACCAACTATATTAATAAATAACAAAGGGGTAAAAACCTTCACATTTCTTAAAATTATACGTCAAAAAAAATCCCCTACTAAATTATATCAATAGGGGTTAAAATCTGATGCGAATATTATCAACTATTTGCTGCTATATTCTTCTTCTTTAAACTGGTTAACTGGTGTATAATAAGGTCTTCCTGCCTTATAAAATGCTTTTGCATAATAAGGGCTTCTTATGTCATCAACTACAACACCTCTGCTACTACTGGCGTGAATAAATTTATGGTCGCCCAAATACATACCTACGTGGCTGATTCTGTTACGGTGAATCTTAAAGAATATGATGTCACCCTCTTGCATATCTTCTCTACCTACCAATTCATTCATTTGGTATATCATAGAGCTGCTGCTGTGGGTAAGGTTCATTCCATATATTTCCTCGTACATTTTGCTTATGAAACCACTACAATCAATACCTGCCTTGCTAAAACCAGCGTGCCTATAGGGTGTACCTATCCAGTCTGTAACTCTGGTAATCAGTCTAGGATTGTTAGACTCTGTTACCTGAAAACCAAGTGTCTTGCTATATTCCTTTTGAAATAAGGTATCGTGCGTATAGACCTCCATTATGTCTGGCGCCATTTCATCGTCTTGTAAAAATGCCTGTCCACTAGCATTTTGGCAAAAAGCCAAGCTAAGTAGGAGACTTAGTACGCAGGTGCCTTGTCGTATCCTTTTGTTAAAATGCATATTGTTACTTGTTATAAGGTCATATTCATCAACTTATATTAGCAGTAAATTAGATTGAGCTACATATATAAATATTTGAATATGTCCGAAAGTAAAGGCTAATTTCGCTAACGTGCAACTTATTAAAATCGTCTCATCACTTTCAGAACTTGAAGAACTAAACATTAAATTAGCTCAATTGCTTGATGTTAATACCATTAATCCTAAATATGATGTGGACAATTTTAATGAAACTTTAATTCTTAATCTTAGAGATTTAATCTTAAGTCAGCCACAGGCTTTTACCCAATTTATGTATAAAATAGATCTCAATGAGAGTCAATTACACGAAATTATGAGTAAAGGCACCGGTTACGAAGTTGCCAAACAGGTTTATTGCCTCATCATATTGCAACTAAACAAACAGAGACTGTGGCGGGAAAAAATAAAAAACCAAGGCAACAGTCTTGAAGGTTTATGACACAGCCGCATCTGTTTAGTATAACGCTATTTAATAATTAACGTATTACAGTGTTGTACTTTAGCTCTATATCTGTGTCGCCATCTGCTTGATTTCCCTTCTTTGTACCTGGCTGATGTTTCAATATTACTGTTACCGTACCCGCGCTTGGAGATGTTGTCCGCCAGATAGTAGATAATCCTACAGGTAGACTAGGTGTATTGGTGTCTTTGTCAGCATAAATTATTTGCAAACCTGTAGTATTATTGAAGAAAAACTGGTGATCGTTTTGCTCCTTTAATATTTCCTTAGATATTGTATCTGCAGGGCTTTTACTTTCATCTAACAATACTATTTGCGTATTGTAGGTTGTGTTAGCCTTTAGCCTGATACTGTCAAATTGCGTAGCCGCATTGCCACCTTCCCCATCTGGATCTCTAAATGTTGCTTTTACTACATTGCTTGCATTTGCTGAGTCAGTTAGCGTTAATATGCAAGTTGTGATTAGTTCAGTTTCATTTGGTTTGGGCGGGGTGGTAATGTCTTTTTCACAAGCAGTTATTAAAAAAGCTGTGGCGATGGTAAAAATCAATACTTTCATTGTGTTACGTATATTAATAGTTGAAAAAAATTATCTAATTATATAAAGGTAGCCTTAGGTTTAGCCGTACATTTCTACCCATAGCATCAGTAAAGTACCTAAACCTGTCTAGGTAATCTCTGTATCGGGTATTGGTCAGGTTATCTACACTTAGGTTAAGTTCTATACTACGTTTTCCCAATTTCAGTAGTGCATTCGCACCCACATTTAGGGTAGTATACGCATCAGGAGCAGGGCTGTAGTCTTCATTTGCCGTAAGGCGCCACATTCTAGCTACGTGTGTTATACTTAGGTTAATTCCAGCAGATTGCAATCTGCCACGGCTATGCACCAATACATAGTTAACACTGGAGCTGAATCTATCAGCAGGCAATTGTGCTATCCATAGTTTGGTATTTCTATCTGTACCGCGTAGTATGCTGGCATTTAACTTAAGATTAAAACTTTCACTTAAATGATAGAGCAAGGTGCCGCTTATGCTGCGGAGTAGTGCATTTTGCTGTATATAGTTAAACGTTGGGAATGCCCCCCTAATGGTAAGCGTAGCTGGTAGCGTTGGTACTAGGTTTATGTAACTGTTTATTTGATTGATGCTGGCAATTACGTCTGCCGAGAAGCGGTAATAATTATTTAAATGAATACCAGTAGAATAGGTAGTAGCATACTCGGAGTTTAGCCCAGCATTACCAATCTCTATAGTAGCTGCACCGTGGTGCAGGCCATTGCTATACAATTCATTTGCGGCAGGTGGCCTCCAGGCAGTACCGACATTAGCAAGCAGGTGTAGGTTTGGGGTAATTCTATATTTACCTCCCAATTGCAAGGCTACATTTTGCCAATTATTTGATGGTTGTAACAGGTCATTACCTTGATAATAATAGGCGTTTAATTGCCGATAATCCGTTCGTAAACCTGCCTCTACATCCCACTTATTTTTAGTATAGTGACTGTTGGCCCATATTCCTGCTCTATAAGTTTCATAGTTTGGGATAAAGAATCTACCTGACCAAGTATTAGCCTGATACATAGTACTGATGCCCAAGCTATGCCTCCAACCACGAACCCTATAGTCTAGGTTTGCATCTACAGAACTGCTTGCAATACTGTAGTCAAGTTCTGGTAGATTTAGTGCCGCTTTGGTATTGTTTCTAGGCAAGTGTTTATCATATTCCTGCCTATGGTTGTTTTGGTGGGCGACTGTAACTGATATATGCCATTGGCTATCTGGCAGATTATAGTCATATTGTAACTTAAACAGACTGTGATCTACCGCCTGGTAGGGCCTGCTAATAGTATAGTTAAAGTTCGATGTCTCAGCTGGTCTATCGCTAGCAATAGCCTGGTATAAATCTGTAACATTGCCTATGTGCGAGGCACTAAATATGCCCAACTTTGTGTAGAAATATGATCCAAAAAATTCCAGTTTATGCCTTCCCTCCACATATCCAAGTGCTAGACTACCATTATACTCTGCGCTACCCGTATTTTTTTGGTAATAGTCAGGACTATGTACAGTTCCACTTCGCTTGGTGGTACCCTGCACCCTATAGGCTAAGCGACCAAGCATTATATAGCTAGACTGTTGCAGGCTAACTGCACCCATTCCATTGTTACTGCCGCCACCTAGGTTTAATTCAGCTTGACGGCTGCGGAAGGCTAAGGTATCTGGTTCAACAAATATTACGCCCCCAATGGCATCGTGCGCATAGCGAATGGCACCTGCGCCACGCAACACTTTCATATGTTTGGCTATGTAGGGGTCTATTTCTGGTGCGTGCTCATTCCCCCACTGTTGCCCCTCTTGCCTAATTCCGTTATTTAATATAATGACTCTATTGCCCTGCAATCCATCTATTTGAGGTTTAGCAATGGTGCTACCTGTTGCTATTAGTGTTACGCCTGGTATATTGGCTAGAGTTTGTGCTATGCCCAGACTTCTGGTTGATATTAACTCTAGGTTGCTGAGTTGTTGCCCAGGCTGTGCATCTATGTCTTTGGTTTGGTCTGCGTGTACTTCTACCTCTATCGCCGCATCATTTCCGTGTAGCATTAGTATTTGAATGGTACTTTTATCTCCTATCAATATAAGTGTGTCTATCGTATTGAAGTGTTTGGCAACTATATAAACCTGAATTTTAGACTGAGTTATATCGTGCAGGTGAATTAGACCATCTGCTTCTGTTTTACCCGAGTCTTGGCTTGTGCCATTATTGCCCAAGTTAATGTACCATTTTGCGCCAGCTATTGGCTTGTGGTTGTCTTCATCATACAGGTATATGTCTAGCTTGTCACTTTTAGATTCGGCGTGGCATATTGAAGTTAATACCAGCAGGAATCCTGCTACATATTTACAGACTAAACCCCACTGAAAAAACCTAATCATAGCACAAAGATACGCTAAATGCAACAATGTTGCAAAAAGGAGAAATTAAAATTGATTAATCACGGAACGGGGAAATTAAAATACAATAAATGTGAAGTATAATATAATATGAGTATTGCATAATTAAAATCACTATTTTATATTTGTATTGACCTCTAGACATTACCTGTCTAAAAGGCATATTTTACCAAAAAAAATTACACTTTAAATTATAAATGGGGAAGAAAAGCGTACTACAATTATCGCTAGGTGAGGAGTATGCGGGTTTAAACGAAAACTTGAAACAAGCAATGGCCTGGCACAGCCAAAGCCAAAAGAAAGTATTACTAAAGGGTAAAATAACAGAAATGAAATCTGGAATAGCAGAGCTGACGCCTTGGCTATTAATACCAAATTTGGATTCGGCTAGAAAACAAAGAGAGTTGACTCAGGCTTATTTCAACATCTTACTTAGTTTTACAGAAAATGAACTAGAACACCAAGTAATGAATTTTAATTCATTTGTCCAATTTGGCGAAATAGAAATAGGAAATAATATTTTTCAATACTATAGCCCAGCACAACAGAAAATGGCACAATTGCATAAAGACTTGGAAGAGAATCAAATCTCAATACAGTTGACAAGTACTGGAGGTTTGCTCACCACAGCCGTCTATAACCCGCCACGTTCATCTGTTCCAGCTAAACATCTCATACTTATACACGAGGCAAAGACAGAGCAAAGTATAGAATGGAATGAAGTAGAGCAGGCTATAAAGTTTTTTACTCGGAATTTTCACCCGAAGCAAGGCGAAATATATTCTGTAGCTGGCTATATGGAGTACGCAGTACTAGACAGTGCAATTAAAATAGATATGAATACACAGAGCTATTTGGCTGAATAATCCCAAAAAAATCCCGGAGAACATTTAATTTTCTCACAGTTAGCTTTTCAGTTAGGCTATTTACTTTCTGTGTTTCTGTAGGACTATTAGCACCTTAATAATGCACGCACCACAGTTGGTATAGGGCTGATAATTTCCCAGTATTTCACCAGACTTACACAGGTCATTATACTCTTCTATCAATACTTTCTTATCACGTTGACTTAGGTTTAGGTCATAGTAGCCCGATTCGGTAAATGAGGCCAACAGTTCGCTTATAGATTTTGTCATATTTATTGTTTGATTTGGTTTATTAAATTAGAAATTTTTACACCGATACGTAACTGTCTAGCAGAGCAGCGCTTACTTCATAGTTTTCATTTATAAAGTCTGGAATCAGCCTAGTCTCAGCCCCCTCTAGCACTATTGCAAATGCAGTATCATCGCCAGGCTTAGCGCCATCGCTTTGCCTTAGCGACATCATCTCTGCACCATATTGGGTAAAATAGACCCGAAACGTTTGATTGTAAGTCTCTACTATGGCGACCAAATCGTCTTGATGTATTAGGGCTTGTATTGCATTTTTGCTAATGCCGTCCCTTTGCCGCAGCCGTAGGCTTAGGCTTTGTTTTATAAATTTTCCATCACGGGTTTGCAGTTCTTGTTGACCACTATGACCTTGCTTTTCGCCATACAATCGTATTAGGGCTTCATCGTCATTTACAAATGATATTTCTGTTATGTTGCCGTCATTGCTAAAGCTGTAGTTCGCTATTCTGCTACGTCTGGTCAGGTATATTCGCCTATGCAGGCCAGGTACCCATTGTTTGTCTAGGCAAGTTTCTGGGTTAAAGTTGAGTATGTCGCAGGTATTTATCATAGTAGTTTAGATTGATTTGTTCAATATGGCTTATAACTTAGTAGCCAGTTGAAGTGAAGAAAAAGAAAGGTATAAGGCACAGTATAGCCGTTACAATGTGTTCATTTATAACACATAAACCATAGTGCGCCCCATACCCGTCAACACGAAGAAAGATAAAAAGAAAAAGATTTTTGTTTGGTTTTACGCCTATACAGACTATTAATTGCTACTAGCTTAGTATGCCAAGCTTATCATTTGCGGCAAAGCATAGTTATAGCCAATCATATAGCGAGCTAGGGTTTTATTTTGATCATCGTCGTTGCTGTACCATACTTTCACTTGGTTAAATGCAGCACTAGTATCAGTCGCGATGAAGTGATTGTATGGTGCCCACAGCACTGTCCGGTGCGGTGTGGTTTCGCTTAAATCATCTATCCAAGTATCCCAACTGCGCATAGCTATTACCCTATACCCCTCAAACAATTGATACTCGTACTCGGTATCTTCACCAGCGCCATTCTCTAATATTTCTAGCGCACTGCTGCCCAAGTTGGGTATATCTAGTTTGGTATCTAACAGATTGTCATACACACTGCCGGTCACCAATAGTACAGCTTTGCTTTTCGGCAATTGCCTCAGTACATTTGGGGCAGACCGCACCACACTTCGCAATATGTCCTTAGCATCGCCAGCACTTAGGGCGGCACTACCAATGGTACTGGTCCTAATTACATTACCCGCAGTGACCCCAGCAAATAACTGTTTCCACACACCATTATAGGCGCTATAGTCTGCATCGGCAGATGCTGTATTGCCAAAGAATACTTGCCTGAATAAGTCATCTGTTAGACCACCAGTCACTATTTTCAAAATCATCTGCTCTATGTCTGTACCCTCTATATTATTTAAATCAACACCCTTTCTGCGCAGCTTTTCAAACAAGGTATTGTCAAATACACGTGGACAATGTTGCAAGTGACTCACCATTTTTTCTGGAGTTATGGTGCGTTCAGCTATGCTAATACCCGTACCAGTTTCGGTTAGTCCACAACCTGGGTCCTTCTTAGTAATTTTTTGCATTGCCCCTGCAACTGGTAGGTTGGTGCGAGACTGTATGCCGTCTAACAGAGTAAAGAATCGCTGTATAGCAGGGTTTCTAAATAGTGGGCTGTAGAAGACCTTGCCCGATACGTCGCCAGAATAATCCATACTGACACCTGTAAGTAAATTCGCCATTGATTTTTGCTTTTATTTGATTTGTGATGGTTTGAATGCCAAATCAATGCAAAAAGGTTTAGAAAATGGTAGAAAAATCTAAATACAAGGGCAGTTTCGGACACATCTTTAATTTTTCCTAAACAAAAATACAGTTCATTATCATTGCTTTGTATATATGCAAATAACAAAATGAGTGAATTCAACCAATCTGAAGGATTATTAGAATTAATAAGTGAAATAAAATCGCTGAACCAAAATCTATTGGGCAACTCAAGTTTATTCTCCAGCTATAGAGATCTAGCCGGTGTAGCCAACACCCCCTTGAATGCCAGCTCTATATTTAACAGAATATCTAGCAACAACAATATTAGCCAGCGTCAAGCATCGCAATTGCAACAAAAGCAAACGGAGGCAGAACTAAATACACTGAATCAATTGAACAAACTAAAGTTAATTAGCGAAGGGGAGTACCAATCTAAAAAATTAGCGTTGCAGCAAAACAGTTTAAAGGCTAATCAAAAACTGCAAGCCGAGCAAATACGCCAAGACAAGGAATTTGCCCTAGTCAACGCCAGCATCAGCGGGGTACAGGCAGTAGCCAGAGCCCTATCCACACCACCCCCTGCCAACATAGGCTTAGCTGCCCTAGCAACTGCTGCCACCATTGCCCAATTGGCAAAACTAAACAGCATAAAAATACCCGCCTATGCACAGGGTACCAACTACGCCACTGGGGGCATTGCTCTAGTTGGTGAGGCTGGTCCTGAATTGGTAAACCTACCGATAGGCGCGCAAGTAATACCCAACCACAGCATAACACATACAGCTATAGACTATAAGCAATTAGCCCAAGCTATGAGTAAAGTCCAGCTAAACATAGACATAGTAAAGCTAAACGAGGCTATGAATAAATACAGCGTACAAAAGGAAAAAGGAAATTGGTAGGATTCGAAACTTAGAAGATTTGGTTAGAATACATCATCTGAAATCTGGAAGTTTAATAAATAGGCTTAACCTAAGTAGCTTGCTTAGCTTAAAATATTCAAAATATTTAAGATTAGAGAACGTAAATTATGCTAAACCTTTAAAAATACAAGACTAAAAGACTTGAAATCTTACTGATTTCTATTAACGGTTAATTATCTTTTTATGACAGATATTCAAGATTGATGAAAACTCTGTTGGGAACAAAAAGTTGGGGATTAAAGCAGTAGCTGCGTATGCCTGCGACATTTCAAGGCGCTGACCTATTTGTTTAATCATACAAGGTTCCTTTTCATCAACCTCGCTCTTGTTTATAATATGTGTAGACTGTAATGTGTAGCCTTTGGTAATGCCGATTGAGGTAACCAAATTGCTACTGGCAACAAATACGACAATTGCACACAACAGACTGGCGCCTGCTACTAATAATTGTTTGTGTGCAGCTGTAAGTTTCTTGTTTAACTTTAACATTAGTGTAGGTGCCAATAATTAATGTAAAATTAAACATTATATTTAATATAAAATGATAAATCTGCAGGCTTAATTATTTTTTTTAATGGCTCTTCTTATTTTATTAGCTGGACCAGTACTTGGGCGTGGTGCGTTATACTTTACCACCATACCCTCTTGGTTTACCCATACATAAAACGGCAAACTCTCTACCCCAAATTCTGCCTTAATCTCCTCATTTTTATCTGGACCTACCCACAAGTGTATGCCTTCCATTCGGTGTTGCTTTATCGTCTTTAGCCAATTTACCTTACTATTATCAAAACTAAGAGTTAAAAATACTACTTGATCAGACACATCAGCCAATTCGTTTTGCATATGTTTGGTATCAGTAATTTCTGCCAGGCAGGGTTTACACCAAGTTGCCCAAAAGTCAAGGTGCACAAATTTCCCCTTAAAGTCGGACAATTTTACCTTCTCATTTTTATCGTTTATCAATTCAAATTTCGGGTTTAATTGATACCCAAACAGGGCAGATGCTCGGCTAATATCATTGCTAAATAGCAATAAAGACACCAACATCAAGCCAATTGAGGAGCGTTGTAAACTGTTCATATTGTCGTGTACGTGTACAATACTAAAGCATACACTATCAATATTGTTCCATATATGAAACTTGCTGCTAAATTTATATCGATAAACATTACTTAATTTGCCCGAAAAAGTCTAATACATTTAGGCTAACGCATAATTATGAGCAGAATATTGGTTGCCGACGATGAAATTGCTATCAGAGAAGTGCTGAAGGAAATACTAGAAGCTGAAAAGTACGAGGTAGATACAGCAGATGACGGAACTATGGCAATAAAGATGATACAGGAAAATAAGTATGACCTGTTGCTATGCGACATAAAAATGCCTGGTCCTGACGGAATGGAGGTTTTGGACTTTACATCCAAAAATCATCCCGAAACTGCTGTAATAATGATAAGTGGGCACGCCACCATAGAGACCGCCGTAGAGGCTACAAAACGTGGTGCATATGACTTTATTATAAAGCCACCAGACCTGCAACGCATACTTATTTCTGTACGCAATGCACTAGATCGCAGCACCCTGATAACGGAAACCCGAGTGCTAAAACGTAAAGTAAGCCGCACCCGAGACATAATAGGCGAGTCGATTGCTATAAAGAAAATAAAAGATACCATAGATATTGTTGCCCCTACAGAGGCACGTGTACTGATAACAGGTAGTAACGGTACAGGTAAAGAACTGGTAGCCAGGTGGCTGCACGAGAAAAGCAGTCGTGCTAATTCCCCGATAATAGAGGTAAACTGTGCTGCCATACCCAGCGAACTAATAGAGAGTGAACTGTTTGGACACGAGAAGGGAAGCTTTACCAGTGCCATCAAGCAACGTATAGGCAAGTTTGAACAGGCAAATGGTGGTACCCTGTTTATGGATGAAATAGGCGATATGAGTTTGGCTGCACAGGCCAAAGTATTGCGTGCCCTACAAGAAAATAAAATAACCCGTGTAGGTGGAGAAAAAGAAATAACTGTTCAAGTACGGGTAATAGCCGCCACAAATAAGGATTTATTTAAAGAAATAGAGGCTGGCAATTTTAGAGAAGATTTGTACCACAGGCTCAGTGTCATAGTTATCCATTTACCAGATCTAAACCAACGTAAAGACGATATCTCCTTGTTAGCAAATTCATTCTTAAATGAAATAACTCAAGAATATGGGGTTCAAAAACGAAAGTTTAGCGATGAAGCTCTTGAAACAATGAAAAATCTGCCTTGGACGGGAAACATTAGAGAGCTACGCAATGTCGTAGAGCGCCTATGCATACTGAGTGGGGAAACTATATCTGCTGACGATATAGAGCAATACGGAACCACCAGAGCCAGAGGCACCAATGGATTAGATAAAATGATAAAAGACCGCTTCCAGTCTCAGGCAGATGCAGAAGCTTGGTTGAAATCTATATATAATTAATAACTGGAATAGGCTTTTACGCTTTTTGCAAGGTAATAGCCTTCCAACCCCAAGCGTCTTTCTTAGCATTATAGCTGGCTACTGCGGTACCGTATACCCTATGGTTTACTTGCATTCTGGTAAATAGTTGCTCTACAACAAATATTTCCCCGTTTATAAATCCAAATCTATTTGGATCCCGCACCATTAATATACCGTCATAGGCTTTGTATATGTCAATACTTGGCGACTCTTCGGTCAATTCTACTTGTTGTACCTTATACCATACGCCCGTGTCTGCATCTTGAGGCTCTAGCCTGATTCGTACAGTGTCCCCTATTTTTAATCCGTGTGGGGCTTTTTTATGCTTAAAAGTGCCAGATTTACTTCTATCAATTATGAACCTTACCAAACCTTTAGCTATATCTATATCGGTTATTAGTCCCACTTCCCAAGGTAAATGGGCAAACATAATGTCATCAGTCATAGCCGCGTAGGCGCCGTAGGCACGCTTGTTATGCTTATTTATATAGGCAGTCTTAAACCAATCTGTATCAGTCAATGTTTCTAGTTCCTCACTTACAGGGCGCTGTATTTCTTTATATATCTCTAGTATTTCTGTCAACTCTGTTGCAGCTACATTATAATCCTTTTTGTGGATGCACAATTCCATAAATCGCTCCTTTATAGGCAGCAAATTATCAGGATATGTATTGGCTAACAGCGCCTTACCATAGCAAGCCATTGCCTGGTCAGGATTAATAAATGCTTGCGCATCACCTAGTGTACCCCAAGCCCAAAATTCAGGCTTGCTGCGTACAAATATGCTCATATCATCTACGACATTATGAAAATTTCCAAGTCGTAGATTCACCCTAGCTCGGCAATATAGAGGTTGCACCATTTCTGGGTATGCATCTATTAGTTCACTCAGTTGGGTCTGCCAAGTCTCCAATTTCCCCTCTGCCAATTCTGTTTCGTCACGCTCTAATATGGCACGCGTATAGGTTACGTATGCCTGCTCTGCTGTACTCATCAGGGGTTTATCGTTAAACACAAATGGTTGAAAATCATCAGGCTGTAGGTTTTCTAGTCCCCACCAGTCTATAAATTCGTCTATCCTATTGTATTGTTCCTTTACCTTAAATGCAGCCCTAAGTAGGAAACTATAGGGATTTGGGTTTGCCTCCATATCAAAACTGAAATACATTATTTCGTCTAATAGGTCAAACACCTCTCTAAATCTCTTATTATCCTTATCTGCCAGTACTTTTATAGCTTTGTGTACCAACCATCCGAATGCATTCCCTAGCGACAATTGTTCGTCTAGGTTTAGACCCAATGCCCTTATTTCACGCATTCTGTTGCCCAGCAGTCCTGGGTCAGTCTTTTCTACCTCTTTTTTAGCTCTGGTGTGTATTATCCAGGCATATTCTACTAATATTTCTTGATTGCCTGGGCTCTCAGCCAATAGGTCTTTTGCTAGCTGTTCGGCTTCATCCACCTTGCCAGCTTTACGTAGTTCATTTACAGTCATAATGTTGAAAAACCCTAAACGGTAATTTAATTTAGTTGTGTTTAAAAATTTTTATTCTAATCTTTTTGGTTTTGGTTTATAATTATTAAAAGTACTATTACTGCTGAAGAAGCATACAACAAAGTATTATTTTACTTAATTTCAATATGAACTCAAACCAAAAACTCCGCCAATATACTACTTTCAATAATAATTCCAAATAAAATGCAATTTTAATTCATAAACTTTACAATTTTGTTCACGAAACTATGGTCATATTGATATTATGTCATTTATTTGCCGAAGTATTATGGTGAAACTAGGAAAATCAGACAAAGTAATGGCTATTAAAGCTATGCCAAATGTCTTCGAAACCAGTGATGGATTAAAAGGTAATTGGAATCAAGAGATTTTTAACAACCAGTTCCCCATTACATTAGAAATTGGCTGTGGCTATGGCGAGTATTCAACACATTTAGCCCAACTGAATAACGATAGAAACTATATAGGTATAGACGTAAAAGGTGCAAGATTATATACAGGCGCTACTATAGCTCTAGACAAGGAACTAGACAATGTGAAATTCATTCGTTCACTTGTAGAAAACCTGGAGGACTTTTTCGGCGTAAATGAAATAGCTGAAATTTGGATACCCTTCCCTGACCCGCAGCCACAACCAGCTAAGGCTATGAAACGACTAACTAGTATACGATTTTTAGGAATATACAGACATATATTGAAGCATTCGGGCATTATTCACTTTAAAACGGATAATCAAGGGCTATATGAATGGACTATAGATAGTTTGACAGCTAATAGTGCCATACAAATAATAGATATAAATGAGCAGAATATGAATACTGGGGCAGAACAACTGAATACCCGATATGAAAAACACTTCACAGGTATAGGCTTTGGCACGCACTATGCAGCATTTCGTTTCCTAACTGGTGTGTCATTGCCCACAGAATTGGAGCTCAAAAGTAATATGCCTATAAAATCTTACATAAGACGTGAATTCAACCCACACTCTAGATGAAAATGCACGTAAATGAATAAAATGTATTTAAAAAATTTTGGCAAATAATTAATCTCAACTGACTTAACATTAAAAATATGTTAACAATATCACAACACTTCGTTTTAAAAAACGTTTCTGAATTAAATGAGCGTGTATTTAAAATATTTAGGCAAAATTTTTTAATTAAATAATTTTGTTCCCATTATTAACGATATTTGCATTTTTAATACGATTATATATAACTAACTTGTTCACTGATACGATATATAGTATGAAAAAAATTTAGATTATTTTAAAGAAGTCGGAACTATTTTAATACTAAATTTGTCGTACACTTATAAACATTAAAAAAGCGGGTAACTACTTTAAATTATGTACAAGAAACATTTATTAATTAATAGATCTAATGTTTAAGTATTCTAGGAAAATACTTGTTATAGAGGGTCAAATAAACACCAATCATAGTAATGTCATTTAAAATAGGACACGTAATAGGTCACGTATTGCAAGAGAGGGGAATGGATAAGGTTACATTTGCTAAGTTGTTAGATGTGAGTTATCCAACTGCGCTAAGCATTCTAAAGTCAAATAATGTGCGTACGGAAGATTTAATGCTAATAAGTCAAATTTTGAAGTACGACTTCTTTCGCATTTTCTCATCAGAACTTAAGAAAGTTTGTCCAGCAGCAGGTAGAAATATTCTACACGGAAGTAGTGTGGGCGCAGCAGGTATCAAAGTAAACAAAGATGAAATTCCACATTTCAAAAAACATCTCTACACAACAGAGTTTATTGAAACTATCATCAGCGATATAAGTAAGGGTGAAATATCTAAATATGAAGCCTTAAAAAAATATGATATTCCAAAAACCACCCTATATAGGTGGTGTAGAGAGCGTAACGTTTAACGTTAATTAGTATAACGACCCTTGTACGAAATTATATGAATATTTTAAACCAAATTAGTACAACGACCATTGTACGAAATTATATGAATATTTTAAACCAAATTAGTACAACGACCATTGTACTGAGTAGCCAATAAAA
>Ga0163144_10007174_pt1 | contig 24474 bp, 22 predicted proteins | sample OliLak19BULKMAT1_FD_123175 | JGI IMG/M metagenome (GOLD analysis project Ga0163144, IMG submission 123175) | Freshwater microbial mat bacterial communities from Lake Vanda, McMurdo Dry Valleys, Antarctica - Oligotrophic Lake LV.19.BULKMAT1 | ecosystem: Environmental > Aquatic > Freshwater >...
AAGTCGAAGATTTTCCGACCTCATTAACAGCAACAAAAGTCAAATAGTTAGGTCCCTCACTCAATTGAACATTCAGTTTAAAATACCCATCTTGGGCCAGTCCAACATTTTGTCCATTCAAAGAAACTGTACTATTCGTAGAAACTTTCCCTTCAACATCCAATTCAGCTTTTTTAACAACCAAACCATCCTGAGGAGAGTAAATTTCAAGAGAAGGAGCGCCAGCAAAAGCCTGATACTGAACCCACAAATAAGCAAACAAAACAGCAATTGCAGAAATAAAAATAGTAGTAAAAAATATCTGCGGAGTAAACCGTATCAACGGCTCCTTTACATTATTCAAAGGGGACTTAGGAACCAGTTCTCCGTCACGAGACTCATCAAACTCTCGCCTAAAAAAAGGCATGATCTCTTTTTCTGCAAGACCCAAATAATCAGAATAAATTTTAAGAAACCCTTTAAGCGAATTTGTCGCTACAAACTGCGAATAATCACCATCTTCGAGTCCTCTCAAATATACTTTGCGTATTTTTGTATTGGACTCTGCCTGATCCAATGTCAAACCACTCTTCTCACGACGCTCTTTTAAAATTTGTCCCAAAGTTTTCATAGGTTACAACTCAAAATATAGTATTTTTCGAAAAAAGAATACAGTCTTGAATAAAATAAACTTTGCGCTACTTTACTTGTCTCATTATTTCACGAGGTTTTGATCCATTTGCAGCTCCAACTATTCCTGCCGCTTCCAGTTGATCCAAAACGCGAGCCGCACGAGCGTATCCAATTTTCATTTTTCGTTGTAGATAAGACGCAGAAGCATTACCAGAGTCAACTACTATTCGTACAGCCTCTTCAAAAATTGGATCATTATCACTAGCATCACCCGCAATATTAGCCCCACTTCTTCCGACATTAATCGGTTGTGTAACAACCTCTTCTGTATAAACAGGAGCCACACCCGATGCTTTAATAAAATTAACTAATGCAACGATCTCTTCGTCCCTCACCAATGGACCTTGTATACGAGTTGGCTTGGCAGCGTCCGAAGCAAGGTAAAGCATATCTCCGCGCCCAAGCAATTTCTCAGCCCCAGGCGTATCCATGATAACTCGTGAATCAATCATTGATGAAACGCTAAAAGCCATACGTGCTGGAATATTTGCTTTAATCAAACCAGTCAAAACGTCAACAGAAGGTCTTTGTGTTGCTACAATCAAATGAATTCCAACAGCTCGAGCCATCTGAGCAATTCTACAAATTACATCTTCAACCTCAGACGGAGCAAACATCATCAAATCTGCAAGCTCGTCAATAACAATTACAATATAATGAATTGCTTGGAAACCACTCATTTCATTATATGCAGCAATATTTCTTGCTCCAACATCAGAAAATATGTGATATCTTCTCTGCATTTCAGCCACAGCCCACTTCAACGCCGAAAGAGTTTTGTCAGCTTCATTGATAACAGGTGTCAACAAATGAGGAATATTATTATATCCGCTCATTTCGACACGTTTTGGATCAACTAAAATTAACTTAACTTCGTCAGGGCTAGCCCTATACAAAAGTGAACAAATGATCGCATTCAGCATACCGGATTTCCCAGAGTTTGTAGCTCCGGCAATTAGTAAATGAGGCATGCGACTAATATCAGCAACAAGCGGCGTGCAAGCTGCATCAAATCCGAGTGGCACTAATAATTTTGATTTATGATGCTTAACAGTCTCGCTGCCCAAAATCGCACGAATCGGCACAACCTCAAGTGTCTTATTTGGAATTTCAATTCCAACCAATGCTTTGCCTGGAATTGGTGCTTCGATACGAACCTCACCAGTATGAGCCGCAAGCGCCATCGCCAAATCCGACTGCAGCGAAACTATTCGAGATATCTTTGTTCCTTGAGCTAGATCCAAAGCATAACGAGTTACAGAAGGCCCTTGATCAATCTCAACCACCTTTGTACTAATACCAAAACTTTCCAAAGTTTTTTCAATAATTGCAGAATTGTTTTTTATGTCTCCGCGATCTGCAGGTTTTCCTTGAGCTCCAGAAAAAATTGAAATTGGCGGATAATTCCAAACTTGCCCGCTCCTCGATTGATTAACAACAGGATTTGAACTCAAGAATGATTCTTCTTTTTTATGATCTCTTGCTTCAGTTTCATCTTCTTTCTTTGGCGTTTCATCTTTAGATTTTATAACTTTTCTCCCGAGCGAATTAAATTGATCTCTCAAACTATTAACAGTCGAAACAGAGGTAGGATTAGCTTGAGAAATCATACCCTTTGTTTTAGGCAAATCCAAAGCCGGCTTTGATGGAATAAATCTTGAAAAAATTAAACCAAAAAATCCAGCAAATGCTCCAAATATTTTTTCGAAAAATACATCCAGCGATGTATTGAAAAGTACCGCAAGTCCTAAAATCAAAACAATTACCAAAAGAACTGACAATATTGGAGTTGGCATAAAATCAGATAGCCCGCCCCATATCCGAGCTCCAACAATTCCAGATTGATCAAAAGCCAGCGGGGAAAATATTGCTAATACAGCAAATAAACTCAAAAAGAGTCCGACAAAAACATGCGGCTGCCCTAATTTAAATTTAAATCCTTGGATAAATATTCCAAAGCTAATCAAAATAAATGGTAATACTGCAGTACCAAATCCAAAATAACTAAGTAAAAATGTTTTAATTGTCGAAAACATTTCACCCTGCAAAACGAAGGCACAAACAACACTTATCGCCCCCAAATACGACAATATCGCAATAGAAGAACGAATTACATGAGGACTCAAAGATTTGCTAGATCTTCGAGAACTCGAGTTTCTTTTAACTATTTTTTTGGCAGGCTTTGACATGATGGCTATACTATAGCAATTGTTGACTTGTTTGTCACTTCTATACTTCAAAAACTACAGGTAAAATCATTGGCTTACGTTTAATTTCTTTATAAATAAACTTGGAGACACGATCTTCAATCTTTTTTCTCAAAATATTCCAATCATAATCTTGTCCTTTAAGCTCATCCAAAATATCATCAACTAGTTTTGCAATATTCGTAATCAACTCGTTAGACTCCTTCATATATACAAACCCGCGTGAAACAATTTCTACTCCGCTTTCTGTATGACCTGTCTTTCTATTGACTGGAACTATCACAACCAACATTCCTTCCTCAGCCATCAGCTGCCTGTCACGGATCACAACTTCAGACAAATCTCCAACTCCCAAGCCATCAACCATCACATCTTTAGTTTCAATTTTTCCGCTAATTCTTGGCGTAGTTCCACTTTTATCAGCAGTCAACTCAATAACATCACCGTTATGTACAAGCAGAATACTCTCTGGTGAATAGCCCATAGATATAGCAAGGTCAGCATATTTTTTTGTACTTCGTTCAGTACCGCCAATAGGCAAAATATATTTCGGTTTAACTAACCCTAACATTAATTTTAATTCTTCTTGCGCTGCATGGCCTGAAACGTGGATATTGCTAAAAATATTTGAATAATAAACCTCAGCTCCGCGCTCGATTAATTTGTCAATTAATCTGTTGGTCTGATTTTCATTCCCAGGGATTGGATCAGTCGAAAACACAATACTATCTCCTGGCCGAAGTTTAATATATTTGTGTTCATCATTTGAAACACGAGCGAGAGCCGCTTCAGGTTGACCCTGCGATCCAGCTACAATCAACATCAATTCGCTATCTTCATATTTATCAATCTGCTCAAGATCAACATAATTATCATCAGAAAATTTTAGATATCCCAAGTTTCGAGCAACCCCGATATTTTGATCCATTGACCGACCAGATACTGCAACCTTACGTCCAAATTTTGCAGCAACATCCAAAGCTAGTTGAATACGAGAAATATTTGAACTAGTCGTTGTAATCATCATCTTCCCTTTAGTTTTTTCAGCAACCGTATGGAATTGAGATTCAATCACGCGTTCAGACAAAGTATACCCAGGCTTTTCAGCACCAAGGCTATCCGTCAGCAGCATTAATACGCCTTCGGCTCCAAATTGAGCAATTCTTTGAACATCAGTCGGAACGCCGAGTACTGGTGTCCAGTCAAATTTAAAATCAGCGCTATGAATAACTCTTCCAACAGGAGTATCAATAACAAACCCAATCGTGTCAGGAATACTATGTGATAATCTAAAAAATTGAAATTTAAATGATCCGAGCTCTAAAGATTGATCAGGGTCAAGCTCTATTATTTGTTCGGTTGGCAAATTATGCTCAACCATTTTTAATTTTATGAACCCAGCCGTAATTTTTGTGGCATAAATCGGACATTTTAATTTTGGCCAAATATATGGCAGAGCACCAATGTGGTCATCGTGTCCATGAGTATGTAAAATTCCTTTTACTCTGTCCATTTTGTCATCCAAATAAGTCACATCAGGAATCAAGAAATCAATACCGAGCATTCCTTCGTCAGCAAAACCAATTCCGCAATCAATAATCACTATATCTTGACCATATTCGTAAATATACATGTTTTTGTTAACGTCACCAATTCCACCAATCGAAATCACTCGAAGTTTACCTTCAGCTGGGCCTTTCAGCGCATTTGCAGCAAGAGGTACGATATGATTAATCCATTGTCTGAGAACATTTCCTTGTTGAATTTGAGGAACTGCAGGCATTGGTCGTGTATTCTGCCCACCAAATCCTCGAGAGTTATCACGGCGATCAGTTCTAAATCTATCAGTTCTTCGTGGAGCAGCGTCGGATCTTCTTGTATCAACGCGTGGCGTGGGTCTTGAATCAACTCTATTGTCAAATCTGGGCCCCTGTCTATTGTCAGTACGATTGTCAAACCGAGCATCTACTGGCCTATCTTGCAGGCGTGGTCTGGCAGCTATTCGAGGAGTATTTTTTCTTGAAATCTGATCGCGCAATTCACCCAGTGCTTGTTGAACATTATCTCGAATTTGTTTACCGCGTACTGGTATTGAATTTGTTATTGCGGCAAAATCAGTTACTTTTTCCGTTTTCGTGGCGGTATTGTTATCATTATTATCGTTGTTATTATTGTTATTTGTATCCATATTTTTATTTTTAATTATTAATTTCACTACTTAAAAACTTTTACCAAGTAGGCAGGTACTCTTTAACATTATCTGGAGTAATTCTTATTTGAGTAGCTTGTCCTTCTACAAGCATTCTCGCAACTTTTCGGCAAGTGCCTCGAATAGTTCGCTCTAAAGTACGTATTCCAGCATCAAACCCCAAAGGGCGTACGAGTTGTGGCCAGACCACTGGATCTATGTATATTGCATCAGGTGGTAATCCCGACTCTTGCATTGCTTTAGGAAAAACATAACGTGAGGCGATCGTTATTTTCTCTTCATCAGTATATGCTGGCATCTGAACTATCTCCATACGATCCTGTACCGCGGTGGAAATATTTGTTGTATTGTTACCTGTCGCTATAAACAAACATTCCGAAAGATCGAACGGGAAGTCGATATAGTGATCTCGAAAAGCAATATTTTGCTGTGGATCCAAAAGTTCAAGTAAAACTCCCATTACACTTGAACGAGCATCATCCGCAACACGGTCAATCTCATCCAATAGTAAAACTGGATTTTTTGTGCCTGCTTGTATTAATGCTTTAATCACAGCACCTGGTTCAGCATCGGCAAACGCACGCGATTGACCTCTTATCGTCAATGCGTCCCCCATTCCCCCAAAAGGAATACGTGCAACTTTTCGATTCAAAGCATCAGCAACAGCATAAGCAAAACTAGTTTTACCTGTTCCGGCAAGTCCAACAAGCATAATCACTGGAGCCCTAAAGCTCGAATCTTTTTCACCAGTTTGATCCTGTTTCATTTTGTGCAGTTGCAATACAGCCAAGTATTCTAGAACACGTACCTTAACCGACTCGAGACCATACTGATGAGAATCTAGAGTTTCTCTTGCACGAACTGGATCAAGAATATCCGCTGACATATTATCCCAAGGCATCTCTAAAACAATATCTATGTATCTTGAAGTATTTTCATACTCAATAGAATACGTTCCAAACTGGGCCATGCGAGCAATTCTCTGAATCATTCCGAGACATTTATCACGCATTCCCTCGGGGAGAGCTGCACCCTCAACTTTGATTCGCAATTTTTCTATTTGCGATTGTAAAACATCTGTATCTGGCATAGTCTAATAGTAAACGGTTTAAGGGCATAAATCAATTAATACCTTCTGCCTCCACGATCTCCTCGAGGTCTATCAAATCTTCGTCCTCCGCGATCTCCGCCATCACCGTTTGAGTTATTATCATCATTTTTGACCCATTCATTAGCGACATCCATCGTCAAATTAATACGATTCTCGGAATCAATCTCATCAACCCGGACAGTTACTTGATCGCCAATTTGAACAACATCCTCTACAGAATTAACTCTGTGCGGCGCGAGCTTTGAGATATGAACTAATCCTTCTTTTCCAGGCAATATTTCAACAAAAGCTCCGAAAGGCAAAATTCTCTTAACCTCACCAGTATAAACTTCTCCGGCTTTAATTTCTTTTGTTAAAGCTTCTACCCAATCCTGAGCTTTCTTAATACCTTCGTCAGAAGTTCCACTGATCATCACAGTTCCATCATCTTCAATATCAATAGCAACTCCACAAGCATTAATAATCTGGTTAATTGTCTTTCCTCCACCGCCAATTACGAGTCCAATCATCTCGGATGGAATTTTTATCATCACAACACGAGGAGCATATTTTGACAATGTAGGGCGATGTGCAGCAATTACTTGCAACATATGTTCGAGAATATGCATTCGAGCGTCGCGGGCTTGCGATAATGCTTGATGCAGCCATTCTTCTTTTAGTCCAGATAGTTTAATATCCATCTGCAACGCCGTAATACCTTTTGCAGTTCCAGCAACTTTGAAGTCCATATCTCCAGTAGCATCCTCAAGACCTTGGATGTCTGTCAAAATTGCATATTTATCCCGACTGTCATTTGTCATAAGTCCCATTGCAACACCAGCAACAGCTGCATTAATTGGAACACCAGCATCCATAAGAGCAAGCGATGATCCGCAAACAGAAGCCATTGATGACGATCCGTTTGATGACATGATTTCATTTACTACACGTATTGTGTACGGAAAAATTTCTTGCTTTGGTATAACAGGTATTAAAGCGCGCTCCGCAAGAGCTCCATGTCCGATCTCGCGTCGTCCAGGTGAGCCCATTCTCTTTGCTTCTCCAACAGAATATGGAGGAAAATTATAATGATGCATGTATCTTTTTGTCTCTTCACCAGCAGGGCCTTCAATCAACTGTTCGAGTGAAGGTGATCCCAAAGTCACAACTGTCAGAGTCTGAGTCATTCCGCGTCTAAACATTGCAGAACCATGCGTGCGTGGCAAAATTCCAACTTCTATCTCAAGATCACGGACTTCATTATATGCCCGTCCATCAGCTCTTTTCCCTGTATCCAAAGTATTTGCTCGAATTGATTTTTTGAATAAATTTTCTACATTTTCAGCAATCAAACCTTTACTAATCTCAGCTTGATCAGAACCTTCCTTTGGCTTCAAAGCTTCACTAACTTGCTTTGTTAATTCACCGAGTGCATCCTCTTTGTTCATCTTCTTCTGTGCAGCAAGATCAACTAGGTTTTGGATTAATGGCTTTGCAGCTTCTTTAATTCTTGAACTTTCTTCCTCTGTTGCTTCAATATGCTTAAATGCAAATTTCACCTTTCCAACTTCTTTTGCAAGTTCGATAATTCCTTCACTCACAACTTTATTATATTTTTGTGACTCAGCGATTCCCGACAAAACAACATCCTCTGTCATTTCATTCATTCCAGCTTCAACCATTACTACTTCAGTTGAAGTACCTGAAACAATCAAATCCATTTGTGATAATTTCATTACGTCTGAAACTGGATTTGCGAGGAAACTATTTTCACTCCAGCCAATTCTTGTACTACCAATAGGTCCATTCCATGGGACATCGGATACGGCCAAAGCAGCACTAGCAGTGATAACGCCCAAAATATCTGGATCATTTTCAAGATCAACAGAAAGAACTGTTACAACAACTTGAACCTCATTTTTAAATCCTTTTGGAAAAAGTGGGCGAATGGAGCGATCGATTAATCGTGCAGTCAAAATAGAATTCTCTGAAGGACGACCTTCTCGTTTAATAAATCTTGAACTGGAAATTCTTCCACCAGCGTACAATCTTTCAAGAAACTCAACAGATAATGGAAAATAATCGAGCGACGATTCATTTTTACTCGCAACAACCGTTGCAAGCACCATCGTATCACCCATTCGACCGACGACAGCGCCGCCTGTCTGCGGGGCAAAACGTCCGTGTTCTAATATTAACTCTTTATCGCCGAGCTGTATGCGTTTTGTTACAATGTTTGACATTGTGAAAACTCCTTCTTTCGCAGCTATAAACCCTATTTCTCCAATTTTTAGATTCCTCAATTAAAACGTCATTGAAAAAAACAACCACATATTTAATTCAGGATCCAAAACATCAAGAAACAGATTTAGCCACTGTTAAATTATTAATAACTACAAATATATTATACTCATATAAATCAGGTTTGCAATTTTTACCAAATGCAAACAATTTAAATAACGTGCAATACCCACAATTTATAAACTATTTCTAATTGTAAGGGTATATATCAGATCAATCAAGGAAGTTATTAGAAATGATTAAAATTACTTAGAAAGTCCAACTTTAGCAACTACGATTTTGTAGCGATCGGAATCCTTTTTCATCAAATACATCAAAAGTCTGCGTCTTTTGTTAACCATTTGCAAAAGTCCACGACGGGAGTGTTTATCACCCTTGTGAAGCTTTAAATGCTCAGTCAATCTAGCGATTCTTTCGGATAAAATTGCAACCTGAACCTCTGGAGATCCAGTATCACCTTGGTGAATTTGGTTTGTTGAAATAATTGACTTTTTTGCGTCTGACTGTAATGACATTTTCGCCTCGTAAACAGTAGTAATTTTAAGAATTGAACTTAAAAAACCACCAAGATTACGTCCTTAAACTAAATAATAAATTTATACTTTATATTATACAATACATGTCAAATTATTAATTCTTTGAGCCACGTTGATCAAATATCTTTGGAGGTGCACTCCAATCAGGCACGCTATATTGCTCTTTTCTCTCTTCCAAGACAGGATCCGGGTTAAAAACAGCATTCTGTTGAACATACTGCATTTGAATCGAAGGCTCAACATGCTCAGTCCCAATTATTTCAGCAGTAGGAATATAGTCAGATTGTTGAAAACTATCATGTTCAATTGAAGGAACATCGTATTCTTGTGGAGCGGCCTCATACACGTCTTGTGTATAATCCTGAACTTCTCCAATTGAAGGTTGCACATATTCAGTCTCCGCTTGAGTCTCAGCTTGAACAGGTGGGATAGGCGCATATTGTTGTTGATACATATTTGGCGGCATCTGCACAGGATATTGTGGATATCCATACGGCATCTGTTGTGGCACTTGTCCTTGATATTGAGGATAATACTGCGGAAAACCAGGTGGCACATATCCGCTTTGCATTTGCATATTTTGATAAGGATATGGTTGAGCATATGGATTAACTGGAATTTGCGCAGGAGCAGGCATCTGAGCATTTATCTGAGGATTAATTTGGGGATTAACCGGCAAACTAGCTGGAGCGATAGGGGCTCCGTTTTTATGAATTGGTAGTAAAGCCCCGTTTGATTGAGCTACGACTGCATCAAGATCAAAGTTTCTAGGATTAAAAGGTTGCAACTGAGAGATTACAGCATCACTTTGTGAACCTTTATTTTGAAAATTATTTGTTCCAGCGCGAACACCCAAATTAAATAGCCCTGCTACATCAGACGTCATAGGAAGTCGTAATATCTGCGCCAGTTGATAGCAAAGCTCTGAAACTGACCCAACTTGCGGATCAACAATATTTACCCTACCAAACCGAGTATTCGTTGTATCTTTTGAAATATTAACAACTGGAAGCTCAGCGTACATTCCAGGATCCTGACGATACGCATTACCCAAATCAGTAGGAAGAGCAGTATCAATCACTACAACTACATCAAAATTAGCACCAGCGTAGAATGGATCCAGATTTTTAAGATCAAACTGCATTGGAACTTCTGGATTGGACTTAAAGACCACGTTCAATCTACCTTTGTCCGCGTACCAATTTACATTTTCAATCGCATTATCGAGATATCCATTAACCCCAATCACAAAATCTCGAAGTCCAAGCTCGGACACAATCTTCTCAGAGCCTGGCAAAAGAGAATATTGAGTTCCATTCCGCCCAGATATAGCAAGAACTACTCTTTTATTTTTGCCTTGAACGTTTTTGACATTTGAAAGCAAATGGTAAAGCGCCAAACAAGAGCACAAGCCATCAATCGTCGGCTGCTCTTTAGTAATAATCAAAATATCTTTTGCGTTGTTGAAAAGGTCTTGTAACTGCTTTAGGTTATTCTGAGGGTCCATAGTTTATGAATTATACATCAAACTACTCATTTTTACTATAGGTTTGATTATTTTACTATCGGCTTGAAATATTCTACTTGATCACCCTCGGCAATATCAAAGTCCAAATCAGTAGTCACTCCGCCCTCTTGCCCAGCAGAAATACGTGCGACATCTTCCTTCAATTTTTTAGCCGTCAATACTTTTCCTTTTCCAATCTCTTTGCCTTCTCGAAGTATGCGAATCGTAGCGCCAACTGCAATCACACCTTCTGTAACTTTAATTCCCGCAATTTTTGTACCGGTAGTTGCAGCAAATACCTTCAGAATCGTAGCTCGACCAGAAATTGTCTCAGTAGGAGCAAGTGTGAAATACTCTTCAACATCTTTTTCAAAATCTTCAAACAATTTATATATAATTTTATATTCTTTAACAGTCACTTTTTCGTCCCGAGCGAGTCTTCTAGCTTCACCATTCATACCAGTATTAAAAGCATAAATAACAGTAGAAGTCCCTCTCGCTTTCAAAATATCAGCGTCGTTTACATCTCCTACCCCTTGATCAATAATTTCAATCTTCTCTCGTTCGGGGATATTTGATAGTAAAGCTTCCATAGATCCAGCGACATCGGCTTTCAAAATCACCGGGTACAATTTGTCTGGCTTTGAATAATTAAAAAGATCTTGAACATTTTGTTTTTCAATTGAATTATGGCGAACTGTTAGTGCACCAATTTGCTCACTGTTTGAAAGTACCCCATTTTCCTCAATAAAAATTGTTCCGGCTGTTGGAACCTGCGGGAATCCTGTAATCTCGACAGATTGTGAAGGCGATGCTTCTTTAACAATTTCATTACGCTCATTGCGCATTGCACGAATTCGTCCAACACTTCCTCCGATATTAATATCCATTCCCTGTCTCAAGGTTCCACGCTTTACCAAAAGACTTCCCAAAGGCCCCGCTTTATCAAGCCTTGATTCAAGACAAAAAGCGACAACAGGCGCTTTCGGATCCGATTTTAACTCTTTCATTTCAGATACGAGTCCTATCATTTCAAGAAGTTGGGGAACTCCAAGACCAGTTTTTGCACTAATCTCAACTGAAACAACGTCACCACCGTAACTTTCAACCAAAACATCATTCTCAGCGAGTTGCTGTTTAACATGATCAATATTCGCGTCAGCCAAATCGACTTTATTAATAGCAACAATCATCGAACATCCGCTATTTTTAATATGCTTAATAGCCTCTTTAGTCTGTGGCATCACTCCGTCATTTGCAGCAACGACCAATATTACGATATCAGCGACTTCTCCACCTCGACGTCGTATTCCTTCAAAAGCTGCGTGTCCAGGTGTATCCAAAAATGTAATTACATTTCCTTCATCTGTCGTAACCTGATAAGCTCCCAAATGTTGTGTGATCCCGCCGTGCTCGCGCCCTGCAACATTTGCTTTTCGAATATAATCCAAAAGCGTAGTTTTACCATGATCAACATGCCCCATCACAGCCACAATTGGTGGGCGGGTTTCTTCAATATTTTTTACTAAATCTTTTTTACTCATAATTCTTCCTAGTATACTCATATAATTTAGGTTTGCAACTTTTAGAAAAAGTGCAAAACGTTTAAATAACGTATAATGCCCACAATTTATAAACTATTTCTAATTGTAAGGGTATATACTTCAAAGTTCTTGACTTTCCTAATATTCTATTCTGATTTAACCTCTTCAACTTGATTTTCAAGAGCAATAGCAGCATCAGCTTTTGCCTGAGCAGCTTCTTTAAGCATTTCTTCAGTCACTTCGGCGCCCTTTGGTCCGCGAATATCAATCTTCCATCCTGTCAATTTAGCAGCCAATCTAACATTCTGCCCCTCACGTCCAATAGCTAGCGAAAGTTGATCTGTCGGACAAGTCACAGTCGCTTCCTTCAACTCTTTGTTCAAGTCAACAAGCATCCCCTTAGCTGGAGCAAGCGATGCCGCAATAAATTTTGCAGTATCATCACTAAATTGAATTACATCAACTCGCTCTTCACCAATCTCAGAGATAACAGCTTGAACACGAACACCTTTTTGACCAACGCATGATCCAACAGGGTCAACACCAGTTTGTTTACTGAAAACAGCAATCTTCGTACGACCACCGACTTCACGAGCAATAGCTTTAATTTCAACAGCACCTGATCCTATCTCTGGGACTTCGCGTTTAAAAATTTCTTTAACCAGTTCTGGGCGTGATCGAGACACGATTATCTGAGCCCCTCGTTCCCCTTGTCTGATTTCAGCAATATAAAATGTTAATCTTTGATTCAATCTATATCTCTCACGAGGTGACTGCTCATCGCGAGGCATAAACCCTTCAGCACGTCCAAGATCAACAATCATATTTCCTGATTCAAACCTCTGAATCATTCCATTCTGAACGGTTCCAACTTTTGACTCATACTCTTTAATCAAAGCTGTTTTTTCCGCTTCCCTGATTCTTTGCAAAATCACTTGCTTTGCTGTTTGTGAAGCGATACGACCAAACCCAGATGGTGTAACATTTTTGCCCTCTTTAAATATTCCGAGTTCTCCTGTCTCAGCATCAACCTCAACATTTAAGTCATCTGTTGTCTCAAGATTAGCTTCCTTGCGATACGCGGCCAGTATTGCTGCTTTAATTGTCTCGATTACCGCTTCAGGATCGATTCCTCTTTCAGCACATACTTGGCGCAAAGCCGAAGCAAATTCAGTTCTTGCTTGTGATATATCCATATAATTTCTCCTACAAAAAAAGCAGGCCAATCCTGACCCGCTCCATTAATACAATTTCTATATATATTGTACCGTATATAATCAATTAGTCAATCTTTAAACTAAAAAATCTATCCTCGCTCTTCAACGTACTTACAAAGAGTTGCGTATTGAAGGGAGAAAACGTTCTCAGGTTGCTCGTTTAAAAATTTCTTAAGCTCATCTAAACTCAACCAACGTGGGTCTTTCGCCTCTTCTAGTTGCATTGTTATTTCCCCAGATACTTCACAAAGGAAAACAAAACCATACCAAGGCAAACCACCATTTGTCTCTGTGACTTGCTGGCACAAAAATGGACGAAATGCCATTGATTTGTCACCAGATCGATTTTCCATAACTCCAGTCGAATCGTCATTAATAAAGTTAACAACATCCAATCCAGTTTCTTCTTTTACCTCTCGTTTAAGAGCATCATAAGCACTTTCATACGCGTCAATTCCACCGGCAGGTATCTCAAGAGTATCTAAATATGTTGGAGAGGATTGCGGCTTGTACCTTGTTTGCACAAAAACTTCTCTTTTGCCATCAACAGTCCTCTCAATCAATGCGGAAACAACAATTCTAGGCTTATCCATTTTAATTACCCTTTCTAGCAACAACTCTCATACTATCAACCTCGCATGAGTACTCCAGTTGTTAGCTATTTCCTGATTCGTTATTTCGTTATCTACTTGTTCAGGTCTACTAAGGTAATAAGACACTCTGTCATTACAAAAGTTTATCAATCCTAAATCTCCATTACCATATCTCTCCTTAATCTTACCAACTTGTTCGTATGCCTCAGTTCTTAATTTAGATGCAAGTCTAATAATTTCTGTCGGACTATTGCATTTTAATCTTTCCCAATATTTTAGTTGGCTAGCAACTAAATCCTCAACCTTACTTCGACTTTCTAAAGGATCAGAGGAATCAACAGAATCCTTTGATAAACTAGCTTCTAGCTTAAAACAGTGCATCTCAAGTTCATCTTAAGATTTTTCAGGGACCGGCATAAATCTATCTACCACTTCTTGCAAGCTAGTAGAGAATTTTGGAGTTTGTCTGCCTACAAAATATGCAGTTTCAGGGCTTCGATTCGATAATTCAATTAGCATGCTATTTCCTCTATATGACTACGAAAATAGATTATACCATAAGAGACCTACTTAATCAATGCTATAGGGTATTATTGCAATACAGACGGAAACGAAGCGCTAATAAATCAAAAATTTGTTCCGATCGCTGGATTTACTTCTCTTAGAGAATGTTTCGGTCCAAAAAATAATTAATCTCCCACTTGAAATACATGCCTCATTTTGTATATAGTATAGATAGTTTTGACAAACTATGTATTTTCTTAAAGCTACATTTTCTTCTAAATCGTTTTCTCTTCCTCTATCGTATACTAAATATTGTTTATCAATAAAGGAGCTGCCCGATGGATGCATACAATCATTGCATTAGATGCGGTAAACTACGCATTATTACTAAAGAATGGACAATCGAAGAGCCAAACGGTTCGACAACAAAAAAATCGATGACCGTCTGTCCCGACACTGGGTGTCAAAAGGAAGTTGATCTAATGCTCGAAGAGAAAATGAAAGAACGAGCACGAAAAGAAACAGCAAGACAAGCACGACTTGCTCGTATTCACTCCAAACAAACTGAGATCATTGCAAGTATATAATCTAAATCTACGCTTTATCTGAACTAGAATTTTTCTCTCTCAAATAAATTAGCGTCTCCTGCAGTCTTTTGCGGAGATGCTTTTTTGTATCGAAATCAGCATCTTGCTCCTGACCTAACAAATCAAGCATTAGCTCTATATCTTCAATTGATATCTGAATAACAGTTCTAATCATATACTCATATAACACACCTTACATAAACTCCTGCAATAATTTATTAACATCCCTCTGAGTAATAGATTGTTTTACCAGTGGGCCTTTTGACAACTGCGTCAACTCTTCCTCGTACGTTTTTCTTGACGTATCCTCATATATTACACCAAGTGGCAGTTTTTCAGATTCAATAGATTTACCATACGCGGCTAATTTGTCTGACCGATCATATTCCTGATCACTCAAATAATAAGCATGCTCGCGAAACCAAGAATAAGTATTATGATTATTAAAAGTTACACAAGGCTGAAAAATATCAATAATTGAAAATCCTTTATGATCAATTGCTTTGCGCATTAATTGTTGAGTAAACTCAGGATCACCCGCATAGCCTCGTGCTACAAAAGTAGCACCCGCAGTAATAGCCAAAGTCAAAGGATTAATCGGAATCTCAATTCCTCCATGAGGATTTGATTTAGTTTTAATTCCTTTTTCTGTAGTCGGAGAAGTTTGTCCTGTCGTCAATCCGTAGATCTGATTATCGTGCAAAAATAAAGTAACATCATGATTTGCACGGATAAAATGCACCATATGCCCCATTCCCTCACCCAGCAGTCCACCATCGCCACCAACGATAATCAAAGGTAGCTCATGATTTGACATTTTTATTCCTGCCGCAACAGGAAGTGAGCGACCGTGAAGCCCGTGAAATCCGTAAGCATTTACAAACGAACACATATTCCCACTACACCCTATGTCATAAACAACACAAAATTCATGAGGCGTCCAGCCAAGTTCAACAATTGTTTTTTTCAAAGAATGCCAAATACTAAAGTCACCGCACCCCGGACACCAAGAAGGTTTATGTTTTGTGTTTAAATTTTTTAATTTATGAATATCCATACTATTTCATCTCAATAACATCAATAATTTTCTGTTTCAACTCCTCAGGCCAAAAAGGCCGCCCGTCATACTTCAACCATTTTTCATGAATATGACATGAAGTCATCTGCGCAATCAAACCGCCTAGTTGTCCCTGTGAATTATTTTCAACCAAAATTATTCTGCGATATTTTTCAAATTTTTCTTTAACAAACTCTTTTGGAAACGGCCAGACATTCACAAAATGAATAAAAGCAACACTCGAATCAATTTCAATTTCAACCAACTTCATAGCTTCAAGGATCGGACCCTTAGTCGATCCCCAACCGACGAGTAAAATACTAGATCCTTCGTCTCCGTAAATAATTGGCTCAGCCAATTCTTTCAAAACATGATGCAGCTTCATCATCCGTTTATCAACTTGCTCAATCCTCACATCAGAATCCTCACTGGTATAACCATGCTCCTCATGTTCATCGCTGTTAGCAAGAAAAATTCCCCCTTCGACCCCAGGAATTGTCCTAGGACTAACTCCATCATTTGTTGTCATATATCTAGAAAAAAGATCTGTTGAATATTTAAGAGAAGTCTGCATATCTTCAGATTTTAAAATTAATTTACCTCGCTCAATTGGAATTTCATCAGTAAAAGTCTCAACAGTTGCGTGGGACTCTGAGAGCCACTTATCAGACATTACAATAACAGGCAGCTGATATTTTTCGGCCAGATTCAAAGCTTTTTGAATCGCAACATAACACTCATGCATATCGCCTGGAGCAATTACAACTCTCAGGAATTCCCCTTGTGACGCATGAATTACAAATCGCAAATCACCTTGGTCCGTCCATGTAGGAAGCCCTGTAGCTGGCCCTGGCCGCTGAACTTCAACTATTGTTAGTGGAGTTTCAGTAATTGCAGCAAGACCAATTCCTTCTTCCATTAATGCAAATCCGCCTCCGCTTGTCGCACACATTGCGCGTGCTCCAGCAAACGAAGCACCAACTGTCATATTGCAAACAGCAATCTCATCCTCAGCATGTTTTACGACAATATCATAATCATATTGCTTCGCAGCCATATATCCAAGCAAAGTCGAAGATGGCGTCATCGGATAACCAGCGTAAAATTGAACACCGCCTTTTATTGCTCCAACACCCAAAGCTTCATTTCCAGAGATCACCATTCGATTCTCATTCTCATCAACTTTTTGCATTTTATACATAAAGGCGTCACAAACTCCGCCAAATTGACTTCGAACAAAATCATAACCGGATTGAATTGCAAGACAATTCATATCGATTACACTTTGATCTTTCTTTCCAAACTCCTCTTCAATAAGTTTAAATAGTAAATCCAACTCTCCGCCCAAAAGGGCGAGACTAGCACCAATCCCCACAGTATTTCGCAAAATATTCAAATTGGCAGCTTTAATAGCAAGTTCCGTAAGCGGAACCCCAATAAAAAGCACATTACTACTTTTATTACCCAGCAACTCCTGTGGAGTCGACAAACTAAATTGCGCACTATCATAGATAATCGCGCTATTTTTTGACAATTCATTTTTATGAAGTTCGACCGACGCTTTATTCAATGCAAGCAAAACATCAACCGTGAAATGCTCTGAAAATACAGGAACCGAATCTATTGTAATTTGCGAAGTTTGATGACCTCCACGAATCAGTGAAGGATATTCAGAATATTCAAATGCAAACAATCCGTTGCGCGTAATATATTTTGAAAACAAAAGGCCTGAAGAATTAACACCAAAACCAGCTTCTCCGCCAATCTTCCAAGTAAATTTATTCACAACAGTTCGCATATCAAAATCGTAGCATTTAAAAAATCAATTATCAAGAAATGATTCACAATGATTTGATATTCAAAACCACCGCTGTATACATTTTCGTACGACTTGATACGCATGAATTGCGTATCAGGAGCGATAGCGGGGAGTGAAGAAAATGTATGCAAGGACGGTTTTGAAAAATGCTTTAAAACCGCCGAAGTAGGTTTTTGATAACATAGTTAGTTAGAACTCTCTCTTCTCAAGATATATAGCAAACCCGCGAAGAAAACTTTTCAAATTATCAGGAATTTTCAAAGAATCAATCTGCCCCAAACATGCATCGCGATACTCTCGCATCACATCACGAGTCCGGTCATATGCCCCTGAACTTTGAACTATTCCACGCACTATATCAGCTTCATTATCAGTCAGATCTTTTTTTCCAACCAACTCTTTCAAAACAGATTTCTCCATTTCAGTTGCGCCCTGATAAGCAAAATATATTGGAAGAGTTTTTTTGCCCTGAACAATATCGCCAAAATTTGATTTTCCAGTAGTATTTGGATCACCAAAAATTCCGATCAGATCGTCGCCAGTTTGAAAAAGTACACCCAAATCATCGGACAAATGATCAACACCACTCGGAACATCAACACCAGCTACACAAAATCCAAAATGAATAGGAAAATTCATTGTATATTTTCCGGTAACCCAAACAATCGATTTCTCAATTCTTTCGTGACTAAGTTCAACAGAATCAATTGGCAAATAATCCATCAAAAACTGATCGTACCAGCCCCAAACAACCTCTTCCACAGCGCGAACAACTAGGTTTCCAAGCTGAACCTTAGTAGTGTCAGATAAATCACTCTTAAAAATAATTTTATAAGTCGAAGCCTCCATCAAATCCCCAGCAATAATTCCCATCGAATTACCAAAATGATTCTGCTCAGTTTCTGAATTAAAAAAAATAACTTCTTCTAATTTTTTATGAACCGTTGGAACAGAGTACCTCAGCGAATCTCGATCAATAATATCATCATGAGTCAGCAAAAATTTATGAAATGTTTCACACGCAAGATGAGGGAATAAATCTTTAGCACCATAGCAACTAGAAACAAAATAAGAAAGTGAAGGCCGAAATCTTTTCCCACCCTCCACAATAAACCGAACAGTCTCAAGTCTCATCAGATCATCTTGTGCAAACGTCTCAACAAACATATTTGAATGACTTTTTACTTCATCCACTAGTTTTTCAGCAATCTCCTTATAGCTCTCAAGAAAATATTGTTCATCCTTCATAAAATTCTCCTTTTGTTCTTCCAATTAACCTAATTATATCCAAATCAACCGCATAAACAAATCCTGAGTTGCTTTCACCTCTTGCATTGCTCAAAATTCCTCAGTATAGTACATTTAATTGAGCACAAATTAGCTTAGAAAACTATTCATAATTGATAGTTAATATTGAAGGGTGGTGACAATATTCATGCAATTCTATAATGTAAAGACTCGTTCAAAAGTTGAAGTCCCAGATTCCGATTTGAAAAAAACAAAATACGTTAGAAAAACTACAAAAGGCGATCAAGTAAGATATGCGCTACGTGCTAACGTTAACGGAACAAATTTAACAAAATTTGTTTCTAAAGACACCTATGATAGTTTAAACGTTCCTATGGAATAAAAACATACCTTTATCAAAAAACCTCATTATGTTTTTCATAACGAGGTTTTTTTAATACTGAAAACCGCTGTAGACAAGTTTTAAACACCAATAAATTATTTTAGATAGAAGTAGATACACCCACTACATATTCAGCCACCGCTCCACATCTAGAGCCGCCTTACAGCCAGCACCAGCAGCAGTAATAGCTTGACGATAAACATGATCAGAAACATCACCAGCGATAAAAACACCATCAATTTTTGTCCATGTCTCATGCTCACCAACAAGGTACCCCTTAGAATCAAAAACCAGACCACTATCAGCAAAAACAGCAGTGTTAGGTTTATGTCCAATAGCTAAAAACAATCCGCTAACATCAAGATTTGATTCTTGATTAGTTTTAATATTTTTAATCTTCAAACCAGTAACAGACTTTTCACCAAGAACTTCCTCAACAACACTATCCCAAATGAAAGAAATCTTGGGATTACTAAATGCCTTGTCTTGCATAACTTTACTCGCACGCAAAGAATCTCTGCGATGAATAACTTTAACTGAGTTTGCAAAATGAGTTAAAAACAATGACTCCTCCATTGCAGTATCCCCGCCACCAACAACAGCAATATCTTTACCCTTAAAGAAAAAGCCATCACAGGTAGCACAAGCAGAAACCCCGTACCCTCGCAATCGTTGTTCGGACTCAAGACCCAACCAAATTGCACTCGCTCCAGTAGCAATCACTACAGATTTCGATTCATAAACATCCTCACCAACCCAAAATTTCAAAGTTTTATTTGGATTATTTCGAGTCAAGTCAACCTTTGAGACATCAGAATTAATTATTTCACTACCAAACTTTTTTGTTTGCTCAATCATTTTCTGCATCAAATCTGGTCCTTGAATCCCCTCAGGAAAACCAGGGAAATTATCTACCTCAGTAGTAATCATCAATTGACCACCAGGTTGCGCTCCAGCCAAAACTAAAGGTGATAAATTTGCACGCGATAAATACAAAGCAGCAGTAAGCCCAGCGGGTCCAGAACCAATAACAATTACATTACGAATCATAAATACTCCTTATTTTATTATTTTATCAGACTATACTACAAAAATCCTCCACTTGAAACAAATTAATTAGTAATGTTAAGATTAGACAGATGATACAAAGCAATCAGAAAGCCACGAGATCGTTATTCCTAACACTTTTTGTAGTAGGTTGTTTTTTATCTGCAATAATATTTATTCAAACACCAAAGCAGACAGATCAGATTTCAAAACTAGATAGAGTTTATGCTGGAGCAATAGATCCAGTAGATACAACCACCCCACCCATTGGTGGGTCAGACGAAACAGTTATAAAAACAACCGTCCCAACAAAATCACCATCGCCAAAAGCAACTAGCACAGCCAGTCCATCAGCTGTTCCTATTGCAACATTCTTTTTACCAACAACAACGGAGGCGCCTATAGTCCAAAGCCCAACCCCTGTACCGACATTCAGTTTAGATTTACCAGGAGAGACAACCCCAACTCAAACAGCAGCTCCAATTGTTCAACAAACTAAAAACACAAACAATACCATGCCCTTCATAATAGCTGGAGTTATCGGCGCAATATTGTTAATAGCTGGAATAATCTTATTCATATTGAAAAAGAAAAAAGACAGTGATGATTTCACGCCACCAAATACTCCAAGTAGCCCACCAGCACCACCATTTCAAACACCAGAATCTTCTCCAAATCAACCAAACGCTACAGGAGACGGTTCATTCTCAACACCATACGATCAGTATATTAATAACCAACCTAACGCTCCAAAGAATCAATAATTTTTAGTGAAGATAAACTTCGCGAGTTTTTATTCCTGAATCACTCCAATTAAATTTTGCGTACCGCATCTTTCCAAGATTTATAAGCTGTTCTCGCAGAGTACTATCATTTGATAATTTTTCAAAAGCAGAAACGAGTGAGTTTTTTTGAAGTGGATCGATATAATAAACAGCTTTACCTCCTATTTCGGGCAAACTTGTTGAATTCGAACAAATCACTGGGCAGCCGTAAGACATAGCTTCAAGTATAGGCAAACCGAACCCTTCAGAAAGTGATGGAAAAACATACGCAACTGCTCTAGTGTAAAGATTTGCAAGTTCCGTTTCTGAAACTAGTCCTGTAAAAATAATATTTTCGTATCTACGGCTACAAACAAATTCTCGAACTCCCCGCCAAAAATAAGAATCTTTTCCAGACAAAACTAATTGATAATTATTATTTTTATTAAATTCGACAAAAGATTCAATCAAAAAATTAATATTTTTGTGTGGATGAGCGTTCCCCACATAAAAAAAATAAGGCTTTGAAATATTATATTTTCCAAATAAAATATCTTTAGTTAATTCTGACAACTGAATTGGCACTTCTGCCGCTTCATAGATCACTGCAATCTTCTCAACAGAAATATTAAATTTTTTAATTAAATCTTTCTTTACAAAGTCAGATACAGTTATTATTTTTTTACTAAAATTAACTGCATAATTAAAACTTATATTATACGCAAGTTTTTTTATATAATAAAAAATTGGTGGCAAGGTTGATGACTGCTGCATACTAAAACTAAAGTGAGTTAAATCATGGATCGTAACCACAAAATTTTTAAAATACAAAACCGGAACATTAAAATGAGGAAAATGAATCAAGTCTAAATTTTGTTTATACAATAAAAATGGGAAAATAATCTGTTCCTTAAATGTATACCAGCGGATATCGGCGCAAACAATTTCGTATTTAAATTTTTTTGATTCGCCTAGTAAACTTTTTACAGAATCAATGTCTTTTGACAAACAAAACAAAGCATATTGGTTTGTATCATCCAATTTAGATATTTCTCGAACAATATTACGAATATATCTTCCATTACCAGATTCTGCAAATAATCGTATATCAATACCAATTTTCATTATAATTCTCCGATATAGCTTCCTACTTTTTCACCTTCGACAATTCGCTTTATATTACCCGCGCAATTGGCGTCAAAAACAACAATTGGTAGTTTTCTTTCCTTAGAAAAAGACAGCGCGGTCGTATCCATAATTCTCAAATTCTCACGAATAGCATGTAAATAATCCAGCTGTTCTAGTTTTGTCGCACTTAAATCCAATTTCGGGTCCCCAGTATAAACTCCATCAACACCGTTTTTTGCCATTAGCAAAACCTCAGCTCGTAGCTCTGCAGAGCGCAAAGCCGCAGCGCTATCAGTTGAAAAAAATGGATTTCCAGTCCCTCCGCCCAGAACAACAACTCTACCTTTTTCCAAATGTCTGACTGCCTTTCGTCTGATATATGGTTCTGCAACACTCTCCATATGGATAGCGGTCATAGCTCGCGTAGGAACCTTCAACTGTTCCAAAGCATCCTGAAGAGCCAATGTATTGATAACTGTTGCGAGCATACCCATAAAATGCGATTGCGCCTGATCCATATGCTCTTTCCCCTTTCCTTCTCCTCGCCAAATATTTCCTCCACCAACCACAACAGCAATTTGAACTCCAAGATCAGAAACCTCTTTAATTTCGCCAGCAAAATATTCCAGAGTACCAGGATCGATTCCCTGCCCATTTTTTCCACCAAATGCTTCACCTGATATTTTTATTAGAATTCGTTTATAAACAGCAGCCATAAAGCATTTCCTATATCTTTCTCAAAGCAAGACGCTTTTTAATATTAATAAAATTAAAAACTAAATAACGAACAATTCCTGGATAGACATTTTTATAATGTTTATTATAAAAAATTATCATTGCGTCATAAAAAGCTTCTGTAGACCGTTTTCTAATAGCTCTATTTTTCTCAATCTCCTCTGCAGTGGACTGTATTTCGTTTTGGCCTTTTTTTAATCCGCTTTGATGTTTATAGTGAATCATCTTAACTTCAGGAAAATACATTATTTTTTTACTTAACGATTTAATTTTAAAACAGAAATCAATATCTTCTCCGTAGAAAAAATAATCTTCGTCCCACCACCCCACAGCCTCACCGACCTCACTTCTAACTAGCAAAAATGCACCCGTACCGGAGTCTATTTGATGCTCACTAAATAGATCAAAGTCAACTAAATGATATCCTCCAAACAATTTCCTTACAAATTTTCCGTAAAACGTTGCGCCATCAATTTTTGAAGAAAATCTCTCAAGCTTTGAAAAATAACAAAATGCACGCCAAGGAGTAGGAAAACCACGATGGCTAGCCGGATCAATTTCACCGCCCTGCAGTTCAACCCGACATGTCGCAGCGCCAATCGACTGATCACTTTCCATTCGTTTGTATACGTACTCAATCGTGTCAGGATTTAATTTAGTATCAGAATTCAAAAATAATCCATACTTGCCTCTACTTTTTGCTACACCCTTGTTGTTTCCAGCTGAAAATCCCAAATTCTGACCATTTTCAACTATTTTTACCCAAGGATAGTTTTCTTTAACCAGTTGCAAAACCCCATCTGTTGATCCGTTGTCTGCGAGTATTGTCTCAATATTTGCGTCAAAATTTATTGCAGATTTTACCGAATCCAACGTCTGTCTCAATAAATCTTTTCCGTTATAGCTTAAAATAATTATTGAAATATCCATTTTTATCCTATTCTAAATCGAATTAGTTGGCTTACCTATTTTCTCATTTAGTTTTTTTTCAAAATCAGAAACCACATTAACCCAATCATAAAAAGTCTTAACAAAAGAATACGCCGACTCAGCGATTTTCTGGCGTTTACTACTGTCCTCAAGCAAAAACAAAACATCGTCACAAAGTCCAGCCCTGCTGTCAGAAATATATAAGTCCTTTCCTGATTTTACATCCAAACCTTCGGCTCCAACTGAAGTCGTGACAACGGGAAGATGTGAAGCCATCGACTCTAGTATTTTATATTTAGTTCCACTTCCACTCAAAAGAGGCGCCAGCAGTAAAGTCGCACGTTGAAACGCTTCGCGGATATCACTGATATCCTCATCAATTTTAAATCCTTTTGAC
>Ga0163144_10007175_pt1 | contig 24472 bp, 15 predicted proteins | sample OliLak19BULKMAT1_FD_123175 | JGI IMG/M metagenome (GOLD analysis project Ga0163144, IMG submission 123175) | Freshwater microbial mat bacterial communities from Lake Vanda, McMurdo Dry Valleys, Antarctica - Oligotrophic Lake LV.19.BULKMAT1 | ecosystem: Environmental > Aquatic > Freshwater >...
CAACTAAATACCTTTAAGTTTGTTTATTAAGTAATGATACTCAGACTTATTCTAGGCGATCAATTAAACTACAAACATTCGTGGTACAATATAAAAGATAAATCTGTTATTTATTTAATAATGGAAATGCGCCAGGAAACTGATTACGTTCTTCATCATGCGCAAAAAATAATTGGTTTTTTTGCAGCTATGTTTAACTTTTCTAATTTTTTATCTAAAAATCAACACACTGTTATTCATTTAAAAATTAACGATATTGAAAATAAGCAGGATTTAATTCAAAATTTAAACTATTTTATTTTAAAATACAACATTACCAAATTTGAATACCAATTACCTGACGAATACCGATTAGATGAACAATTAAAGCAGTTTTGTAAAGATTTAATAATACCATTTCAAGTTTATGATACAGAGCATTTCTTAACTCAACGCAATGAGTTAGCGATATTGTTTGAAGGAAAAAAAATGTATTTGATGGAAACGTTTTACAAAACCATGCGAAAAAAATACAGTGTTATGGTGGATGGAAAAGATCCGATGGGGGGTAAATGGAATTTTGATGCCAATAATCGTCAAACCTATAAAGGCGAGGAAAAAATACCCGAACCAATTGTATTTACTCACAATTACATTTCTATTTTAAACGAGATTAATAAAGCAAAAATTAGCTATTTTGGTAATACTTTAGCTAAAGAATTTCCATGGCCAACAGATAGAGATGAAGCGATAAAGGTTTTGAATTTTTTTGTAGAAAATTTATTACCCCTGTTTGGTAAGTACCAAGATGCGATGCATACTAATTACTGGAGCCTATACCACTCGCGTGTTTCATTTGCCTTAAATACAAAAATGCTTTCGCCTCTAGAAGTAATAAATGCTGCGATTAATCATTGGCAAAAACATCCTACAAAAATTAATATTTCACAAATTGAAGGTTTTGTAAGACAAATATTAGGTTGGCGCGAATACATGCGTGGCATCTATTGGGCAAAAATGCCTTCCTATGCAACATTAAATTATTTTGAACATAATGCTAAACTTCCATCGTGGTATTGGACAGGTGAAACCAAATTGAATTGCCTCAGTCATTCAATTAAGCAATCACTAAAATATGCGTATGCACATCATATTCAGCGTTTAATGGTTACTGGTAATTTTGCTTTACTGGCGGGTGTTCATCCTGACGAATTAGATAAATGGTATTTAGGAATTTATATTGATGCCATTGAATGGGTAGAAATTACAAATACCCGAGGCATGAGTCAGTTTGCCGATGGCGGAATTGTAGGCAGTAAGCCTTATGTAAGTAGTGCAAATTATATTGATAAAATGAGTAATTATTGTAAAACTTGCTTTTACGATAAAACAAAAAAAATTGGTGAACGTGCTTGTCCGTTTAATAGTTTGTTTTGGAATTTTTACGATAAGCACGAAAGTAAATTAACAAAAAATCCACGTATTGGCATGATGTATGTAACATGGCGAAAAATGAATTCTAGTGTAAAGGCCGAAATACTTGAACAAGCCAATTATTATTTAAAAAATATAAATACATTGTAATGAAACGCTCATTAGTGTGGTTTAAAACCGATTTACGATTGCATGATAATGAAACACTTGTGCACGCTATTGAGCAAAGCGATGAAATTATTCCAGTTTATTGTTTCGATGAGGCTAATTATAAAACAACTGAATTTGGATTTAAGAAAACAGGTAACTTTAGAGCCAAATTTATTTTAGAATCACTTGTAGATTTAGATACAAACCTTCGCATCTTAGGTTCTGGATTAATAGTTGTAATTGGCAAACCAGAAGTAGAACTTCCTAAATTAATTATACAATTTAGCGCTCAAAAAGTATTTGCAAAAAGGGAAGTTGCCTATGAAGAAAAACAAACACAGCAATTAGTTGAAAATGAATTGTGGAAAGTACACGCTACTCTTGAAACCTTTAGCATAAGTACATTATATCATGCTGAGGATTTACCTTTCAGCATTAAAGATATTCCAGATGTATTTACTAATTTTAGAAAAAAAGTTGAAAAGGAATCTACAGTTCGACCAATATTTATTAAACCTAGTGCCATTAAATCACCCCAAATAAAACCATTATTAATTCCTCGAATAGAGCAATTAGGCTTAATAAAACCCCCTAACGATAATCGTCATGCTATTGATTTTAAAGGTGGAGAAACTGAAGGTTTAAAACGGTTAAAGTATTATTTTAATGAAACAAAATTAGTTTCAACATATAAAGAAACACGCAATGGTTTAATTGGTGCCGATTATTCATCTAAATTTTCTGCTTGGTTAGCACAAGGTTGCATAGCCCCGCGCGAAATTTATTATGAATTAAAAAAGTATGAAGCCGAATTTGGCGCAAACGAAAGCACCTATTGGTTGGTTTTTGAATTGCTATGGAGAGATTACTTCAGATTTATGACAAAAAAATACCGGCACAAATATTTTTTACAAAATGGAATAAAATCGAGCGCTGCAGATACAATAGTTTTTGATAAAGAATCTTTAAATAAGTGGATAAACGCTCAAACTGGCATCAATTTTATAGACGCCAATATGTTGGAATTAAAACTGACGGGCTTTATGAGTAACCGCGGCAGGCAAAACGTTGCCAGCTATTTGATAAACGATTTAAAAGTAGATTGGCGTTTTGGAGCCGCTTATTTCGAACAACAATTAATTGATTACGATGTATGTAGTAATTGGGGTAATTGGGCGTATTTGGCAGGGGTGGGCAACGATCCTCGTGGCAAACGCTATTTTAATATCGAAAAGCAAGCTAACGACTACGATAAAAATAAAGAATTTCGCAACTTATGGCTTACTAATTTGTTATAGTTAGTATGAGTAAATTATATAGACTTATCTACAAACAAAATATTCCAGCTTCAGTTGAAAAAGTGTGGAACTTTATGTCGTCGCCTCACAACCTAAAATTAATAACTCCACCACACATGGGATTTAATATTATTGGCCAAATGGATTCTGAAAAAATGTATCCTGGGCAAATAATTGCATATAAATTAAGCCCAATTAGCGGTATAAAAATAACATGGGTTACTGAAATTACGCATGTAAAAGATAATGAATATTTTGTGGATGAACAACGCTTTGGACCATACTCCTTTTGGCATCACAAACATATTATTAAACCTATAAAAAATGGAGTAGAAATGACCGATATTATAGATTATAAAATTCCATTTGGTTTTTTGGGAGATATTGCAAATGCTATTTTTGTAAAAAAACAAGTGCAAGCTATTTTTGATTATCGGTTTAAAAAAGTTATTGAAATTTTCGGAAATTATGAATAGTAATTCTGAAATCGAAGACTTAACTTGGTGTAATTACAGTGGTATGCCATCTCCTTTAGCATTTTTATTAGCTGAACAAGAAAAAAACGAAAAGTTAGAATTAGAAAAAAAAAAACAAAATTATTCGCCTAAAGATATTAATCGTATTATTGAAATGGCTTGGGAAGACCGCACACCATTTGAGGCCATTGAGTTTCAATTTGGCTTAAAAGAAAAACAAGTAATTGAATTTATGCGTCAACACTCTTTGCCATCAAGTTTTAAAATGTGGCGCAAACGCATGAAGAGCCGTAAAACAAAACACCAACAATTAAGAGAAAAAACAACTCTGCGTTTTAAATGCAACAGGCAGCGAAGTACTGGTAATAAAATTTCTAAGAGATAGATTATTAATTTAATTAAAAGTCTTTAATAACACAAATGCACTCCAAAAATAGGGGTGGGGATATTTTAATTTTACTCCCAATTGTGCTAATTTAAATGATGTTTGAATGTTATTTGTTGCAGCATAATTTTTATAAAATTCTGTCATTAATAATTGAGTGGCATAGTCATCAACTGGCCATAAACTCATAATAATATTTTTTGCGCCTGCAATTGCAAACGAACGCTGTAAACCTGCCACACCTTCTGCACCCATTTCATCGCCCAAACCTGTTTGGCAAGCAGAAAGTATAACTAATTCGGTACCCGACAAATTTAATAAGCAAGCTTCGGCTGCAGTTAAAATTCCGTCGTTTTCTGAATCAACATTTAGGCTATCGTTAGTTGCAGGACCTACACCTGCTAATATGATACCAGAACGTAGCAAACTAAAATCTTTTAAATTTGAACTTTCAAAGCCTAACAACAATTTATCGTTATTTTCAATATCTTTTAAAAAATAACCATGTGTAGCAATATGTAAAATTGTGGGAGATTTAATTTTACGCAAATTGGCTTCGCTGGCAAATTGTTCAATAAATAAAGATACATTGTAGTTTTTATTTTTTAATAGGTTATTAATTTCTTCAACTTCAACTTTTGTACCAGGTAATTTACTTAAGTTTGTTAAACCGTAACGACTTGCCACTTGCTGAATGTTTATGGATGATGTTTTAGAATTCTTTAAATCATAATCGTAATCAGGATAGCCAAATAACGAAGCTGTGTTATTTGTTTTTTTGGTAGCTATTTGTTTACTTATAATAGTTGAAATATTTGAGGTAGGATAAATTTCAAAATCATCAACTAAATATTTTTTAGTTTTGGCATTATATAAACTTAAAAAATTTAGTTTATGAAATATACCATCTGCCGAAACATAAATTTTTGAAACATCAGTTAAACTTTTTTCAAAGGGTTTAAAAAAGTTATTGTAACTGTTAGTATCTATTTTTTGCTCGTCTATATTTTTAAAATAGGTTTCAAAATGTACTTTTTCTAAATCGTGCCCATTTTTAAAAATAATTAATTCGGGCTGTGTGTTATTTTTTGTGATTACTAATACACCATATTTTATTTGAAAAGTAGAATCCGAAATAATTTCACTCGTCTTAAATATTTCAAGTATAGCTTCGTTATTTGCTAAATTTTGTTTAATAATTTCGAATGTAATTGGAGGCGGTTTTACAAATGTTTTTAGTTTACTTTTTAATTTTACCTCTAATTCAGTAGCTTTTTTATAAAGTTCGTTATTATCAAAAGCAGCTTGATTGGTTGATTTATAATTATTAATTAATTCATTTTTTACGAGTAGCCAATCGCTATAAATTTTTTTTAAATCAGAATCGTTACTTGCACTAACTTCTTTTAATATTTGCGACGATTTATTGGCTAATAATGATTTTAGTTGTATTTGAAAACGCAAAGCACGCGTTGTATATTCTGAAAAATTTTTGCTCGGGAAGTTTAATTTAAAATTTATTAAAAAAATATTGTAACTCTCAAAAACAGGTGTAACAATCGATAGATATTGCATTTGATTTTCTTCACTCATTGCATCAAAATAATCGTTTAATAAATTTGTGTAGTAATCTAAGCTTTCAAAGTAGTATGGTGTAGCTTCTTCAAACTTTTGTTGAATTGAATAAAGTTCGGCTAATAAAAATTGAGAATTTATATACAACTCGTGTTTTTTACTAAAATTACGTTCAATTAAATATAAAGCCTCTTTTAAATTTGTTTCGGCACGTATTAAATTATTTGTTTTTATGTATAATTGGCAGGTACTTATTAAATAAGCTGCATAACGGTAATGATTTTTACCTACTGCGTTTTCAATAATTTGTAAGGCTTGCAGCTTATAACTTTCGGCAGTTTTATAATCTTTAGAATTTAAATAACAAACTGATAAACAATTTAAAATATTAGCATAACCTTGGTGTTTTTCACCAACTGTTTTTTTGTAAGTATCATAAGCTTCTAAAAATTTTTCTTTGGCCTCGTTATAATAACCAGCGTCAAAATAAACCAACGCTAAGTTAGCAGTAGCATTTGCATAATTTTCGGATTGAATACCAAAACGTGTTTTGCGAATATCTAAACTTGTAAGTAATAATTCCGATGCTTCGCCGAATCTTTGCAATCCACGTAATAAATCTGCTTTATTGCTCAATACGCTGCAAAATGGCTCTGTATCGGTAAGGTTTAAACTTTTATATATTGAAATAGAATTGTTATAACAAATTTCAGCATTTTTGTTATCGCCATAAGATTTATAACATAGTCCTAAATTATTATCAATTGTAGCAATTGTTTCTCTATCTTTTAATTTATAAGTTTGGTTAAATTGCTTTGCTTGATTTAAATTATAAATAGCTAAATCAAATTTACCATATTCGCGGTAAACATCTCCGAGGTTTTGTATACTTAAAACGTAGCCAGCTGTATCGCCTAATTTAAGGGCACGTTTTTCATCAACAATACCTTTAAAAATAACAATGGCATCATCGTACTTACCTAAATTTTGCAAAATAATGGCTTTTTGATTTAACAATCGAACGTATTTTAAATTATTTTCACCATCTAAGGTTTTGTAGTAGTATAAAAGACCATCAATGTTTGGTTGCGCTTGCTCGTATTTTCCTAAATCGATTAATAAGGATGTGTAATTTGAAAAATATTGCGTGTAATCTTTACTATTTGCGCCATAAATTTGGCTGAGACCGAAAAGGCAAGCGTTATAGAACTTTTCAGCTTGTACAAAATAATTTTGTGAGTAATAAAATTCTGCTAAATTTAATTCAGAAATATAAATAAGAGATGTATCTGCTCCTTTTTTTGAATATTCGAACGATAAAACATAATATTCATTAGCTTTTAAAATATTATTTTCTTTAAAATATTCGTTAGCCAATAAATCATAAAAATTTACAGAATTATTGGGATAATTATCAAACTGCTTTTTATACTTTATTTCAAAATTTTCTAATTCTTTTATTGAAACTGGTTTGCTTTCATCTATTTTTTTTATAATTACTACCCAATCTTTTTCGTAGGTTTGAGCTACTAAAAAATTAAAAAAAAGTAGTTGAAAAAAAATAATTAGGTTTAGTTTCATTAAACAAATTTATAATTTAATGCGCATTTTATTTAACTAAATTATTTATTTTAGCGGAAGTTTAATGATAAAACTCTTTATAAAAAAAGCGTTTCACAACCGTGAAACGCTTTTTAATTATAATCTTTTTAAAAATTACTTTATCAAACTTACATGCCCAACATATTCATGTTGCTTATTGGTAACATCAGTAACTATTACTTTATATTGATAAACATCCATTTTTGTATCTATTACATTACCTTTAATTGTACCATTCCAACCTTTTGCAATATCTTCAGTATAGCTAACCATTTCTCCCCAACGATCATAAATCCACATTTTATATGTTTTAACGCCAATACCTTTGCCAGTAAAAATATCATTTACACCATCATCATTTGGCGTAAAAGCATTTGGAATATAGAATGTGTAATTTGGACCAATATCAACTAACTTGGATGTAGTATCTTTGCAACCGTATTGGTTGCGCACCGCCAAAAACACATTGTAAGTATTTACTAGTTCAGTATTAAAATAATGGCTAGGATTGCGGTTTGTGCTATCCGTTTTGCTTCCATCATTAAAATACCATTGGTAAGCACTATAACCTTGCGAAGTATTTACAAAGTTAACCTGTGGCGTTAAAATTGTACCATCTTCACCGTCCCAATTAAAATCGGCTTTTGGGTTAGGGTAAACAGTAATATAATTATTTTTAATTATAGAATCGACACAACCGCTATCGCTGCGCAAAATTAATCGCATAGAATAATTTTGTACAGTATAGTTTGATGTATTGGTATAACAAATATTTCCTGCTAAAACACCATTATTCATGGTGATATTTTGTCCGTTACCAAAAGTCCACTGCCAACTATCATTTTTTGCCGGTCCAGTAAGTGCAGCCGAACTATCCAAAATGGCAATACATAAATCGGCACAACCAGCACGTTTAGGTGCATAAAAGTTTGGTTTAGGTATGTAATTTATGTAAATTGTACCTGGTAAAATATTAGTACAACCTTTATCAGTAGTAGCCATTAAATTTACCGTGTTAACTCCTGCTGCGGCAAAAGTATAATTTACTTGCGCACCCGATGCTTCTATATTACTTGTATTGGTATTAAAATCCCAATTATAGCTTACAATTGTACCACTAATTGGTTTTTGAAAAGCTTGCAAAGTAGTACGTTTATTTAAACAGGTTTTGGTATAAGAAAAATGCGCATAAGGGCGTTCCCAAACACTTACGGTAGTTGTATTTACATTGCTGCAACCCGCGTTTGAAGTAACGGTTAATGTTACTACATAATCACCAGCAGCTATAAAACTATGCGATGTTGGCGCAATTGTATTAATTAAATTGGTGTTTCCGTTACCATAATTCCAAGCGTAATTGGTAACAGTACCAATTGCAATGGTTGATGGCGCACCACTCATATTTAATGGTTGAGTATCTAAACAACTATTTAGGTGCGATATTGCCGCTACTGGTATTGGATGTACCCATACGTTTTTAGTTATTTTATCAAAGCAACTTAAGCTAAAACTTGGGGAAGTTATTACAGTGTAAGTTACAGCAGTATTTCCAAAATTAGGGAAAACCGTTTGAGTAGTTAAAGATGAATTTGTTAAATCTACAATTCCGTCATTATTAAAATCCCATTTAAAAAACGTTAGCGGGTTACCATTATTATTACCTGTAAATGATAATGTAGTTTGGTTTCCTAAACATACCGAATCTGCAACAAAATTAGGTGTTGGTAAAGCATAAACAATTACTGGTAGTGTTAATGAATCTTTACAACCATCAGCAGTAGTAGCAAATAATGTTGCGCTATATGTAATATTGGCTGTAGCATTGGCAGGATTTGTGTAAGTAATTGTAGGGTTCATTAGAGTAGATGAACCTGCAGTGGCACCAAAATTCCAGCTCCAACTTGCAACTGCACTGGTGTTGGCATTAACATTTGTTACAGTTGAATTTGTAAAAATTGTTGGTGTATTGTAACAAACTGAACTTGGCCCAAAGTTAATAACCGAACGACCAAAAGCTGTTACTGTTTTTATAGCTGAGTTTGAACAACCTACCATTGATGTAACAGTTAAAGTAACTAAATAAGTACCCGAAGGGGTATAACTAACAGATGTTGATGGCGTAGGGTTAACTAAACTACTTGTTGAATTACCATAGTTCCAAGCGTAATTTGTAATTGTACCAATAGCTATGGTAGAAGTAATACCACTAATACCGATAGTACCTGATCCGACACATTGGTTGGTGTTGGTTATAATAGCTTGCGGGCCAGCATGCACCCACACATTATTAGTTGCAGTAGATTTGCATTGCAATAGGCCGCCATTGGGTGAAGTAACAACTGTGTAAGTTACTAAATTATTACCTGCCGCTGGAAACACGTTGTTAACTGTTCCAACAGAAGTTGTAGCATCAGCAATATTATTGTTATTAAAATCCCAATCAAATTGATAGTAAGGGTTACCATTGTTACTGCCAACATCAGTTAATGTATTAGCACTGCCAATACATACCGAATTAGAAATAAATGCCGGTGTTGGTAAGCTGTAAACTGTAATTGTTTTTGTTAACACATCGGTACAGCCATTTGCGGTAGTGGCATATAAATTTACAGAATAAACCGTATTTGCTGTTGCATTTGCTGGGTTAGTATATGTATTTATAGGATTAGTAGCGCTTGAAGTACCTGAGGTAGCACCAAAATTCCAGCTATAACTTGCTACTGCACCCGTATTGGCATTTACAGTAGTTGTAGTTAAGTTTATAAAATTAGTTGGGGTATTAAAACAAACAGCAGCAGGCGTAAAATCAATTACTGCACGACCAAAAACGTTAATTAATTTTTTTATTGAATCGCTACACATATCGGTATTTTGGGCAACTAACGTTACCGAATAAGTACCTGATGTAGCATAATTAACTGAATTATTAATTAGATTACTTCCCGAAGCATTACCAAAATCCCATGTGTAACTATTTACCCCAGTTGCAGTAGTTGAAGTATTTGTAAAATTAATTGCCGAACCAACACATAATGGTGTAAAAGTAAAATTGGGTGCTGGTTTTACAGTAATATTTACATTTTGTGTAATTATATTTCTACAACCACCTGCGTTAGTTACGGTAAAGGTTATTACTTTAGGACCCGAAGTACCATAAGTGTGTGTTGCAGGGTTTACTACTGATAATGGCGTTGCATCGCCCCAATCGTATTGAAAACCTGTTAATGCAGATCCTCCATTAAGTAAAGATGTACTTGTTGCAGTTACTGTTGGTACTACGCTACAAGGGACATAATTTATGGTGAAATTTGCTATTGGCGAGGCAGTAATGGCAACTGTTCTTGATAAGTTTGCAACACAGCCGTTGTTTGATGTTGCTGTTAAGTTAACTGTATAAGTACCTCCAGCAGCATAACTAAAAATAGGGTTTGTAGCCGTTGATGTGTTTGGCAAAGCGCCTGTCATTGTCCAAGCAAATGCCATAGTACCGCTTGCAATGTTAGAGGTATTAATTAAAGGAACATTTACATTAGCACAAACTGGGTTTAAAATATATGCTAATACCGGAAATGGATGTACTGTTACACTTTGCACGGAGGTGCCCGGACAAGCAGGGCCATTAGTTACAGTTAACGAAACTGAATATACACCAGGTAATGCATAGGTGTGCGATGGGTTTTGTGCTGTAGATGTGCTGCCATTCCCAAAATTCCAAAGCCAACCAGTTGAAGAAGGTGAAGTATTATTAAAGTTAATAGCTGTGCCTAAACAAACACCAGAAGCACCTGCTGAATTATTAAAACTTGAAGTTAAAGAAGGCACTACAGTAATAGTATTATTGCTAATGCCACAACCTGTAGCATAAGAAATTACACCCGAGCCTATACCAGTAGCGGTAAATGGTGCTATTGGGCCTGTGCCTGTTGCTGCTAAACCAATTCCAGTGTTACTATTTGTCCAAAAAACACCCGCTGGTACATTTATTGCTGGGCTTGGTGCACCTTGGCAAACACTACTAAGTGTGCCGTTTGTTAATGCTGGTGGAATTACAAAGTTTACCGTTAAAGGATACATTCCGCAGCCATCAGAAGTAAATGAATTATTACCACTTAAAATAGTAAAAGAAATAGGTACACCAGTTGGCAAACCTGTGTAATCATAAATAACCCAATCGTTATAAGTATTTTGATTCCCAGGACAACCTGCAACTGCCGTAACAGGTGTAGCACAACCTGGTAACGAAGCAAAAGGAACATTTATAATACCAAAAGAAGGAGGATTAGTTTGAATTGTAGAACTAGCCGCTACAGTTAAATTAATAGTCATATTTGTACTACTTGGATTTGCTGTACCATGCCAGTGTTCTACAAAAATACGCAGGTTACCAGCGCAATCTACACAGTAAGCGATTTGTACTGAGTGTGATTTTAACTGACCACTAAAGCCAATAAAAATCAAAAAAGCGGTAAATAATAGTTTTAGAGATTTCATGATAATTGGGTTTTATTAAATTTTCAAAATATAGTACATTAATTATTTTTATTTATTTAAAATAAATAGTTTATTATGTTTTTATTTTATTTATTAAATTTAGTTAATTTTTTAACAATTGTGTAATATTTGTTAAAAAACACAAAACTTTACTTTACAAAGTTACAGCCAAGATATTTAAAATAAAATTTAGTCAGTAATTGAAACTATACATTCACTCATTCAAAAAAATCTAAATCGAAATAAATTTTAAAAAAAAAGAAATTAATTATTAATTTTTAAAAATTTTTCTTTGTAAATTTCCTTGTTTTCAATTTCAATTTTTAATAAATAAAGTCCTGCTGGTAATGCATCCACAGCTATTTTGGGAGAATAGTTTTGCGAACTAATTCTTTTTCCTTCCATATTTAAAATTAAAATTTTAGCTGAGTTAATATTTGGTAATTTACAAGTAACATTAACTTCATTTATTGCAGGATTTGGATATAAATTAATTAACCCAACACTATTATCTTTTTGATTTATACTTGTGCAAACGCTTACCGCTACAAAGGTAGAATCGGATTTTTTACAATTATTTGCATCAGTAACAGTTAAAACGTAATAACCTTGTTGTAAGGTATTTACATTATTTATTGTTTGGTTTTGAACATTAGACGAAAAACTGAACGGTCCAGTCCAACTATATAAAACACCTCCACTACCAATTAAATTTATATTAGTTCCTATACAAACACTACTATTTGTGCTTAAAGCAAATGCAATTGGCAATGGATTTACAATTATATTGAGGCTAGTTGAATTCGTACAACCAAAAGCATTGCTCACTAATAAATTGTAAACTCCTGCATTTAAAGTGGAAGTTGCAGCTATAGTGGGGTTTTGAATAGAGCTTGTAAAGCTCGAAACGCCCGTCCAGCTATAGCTTGAAGCAGTTGAACCATTTAAAACTAAATTATCGCCTAAACAAATAGCAGTTGGTGAATTAATAGAAACAGTTGGTGAATTATTGACGGTAACTGAAACAGATGTTGCTGAAGCGCAGCCACCAGGCAAACTTGTAATTAAAGTATAATTACCTGCATTACTTGCTGTAGCATTTGGTATTACTGGATATTGACTAAAATCGGTAAAGCCTAAAGGACCAAACCATTGGTAGCTAGCGCCAAAAAAAGTATTTGCAGTAAAATTTATAGCGGCGCCTATGCAGAGTGGCGTATTTACAGTTGCAATAGGTACAGGATTATTACAGTTATTAAATTTTGTAACAAAGGCTTCTAAACCTCCTGTATTAGTAGTTACATAATATGCACCACTACCTGGATTTAGCAGCGGAAATGAAACCGATTGCGTATAGCCTGTTACATATATTTTATTTACATCGCAATGCAAGGCATTTATATAATCGTTTGAATTTCCACCAAAATACGAAGCCCATTTGCAAATAGAAGCTGAATCAAATTGAAGAATTAAAGCCTCGTAAAAACCACCACTTGTACCTTGAAAAAATGAAGCATTTCCTGGATTTAAGGTGAAATTATTATTTGAATTTGTATAACCTCCTACAAATACATTTTTACCGTCTCCAGTAATACTAATACCAAAATCATCTAAATTTCCGCCATAATAAGTACTCCATTTTAAAACGCCTGCCAAATCAAATTTGTTTAAAAAAATCTCACCAAAAGCACTTACAGTACCTTGGTAAAATGCGCCTCCACCAGGGTTTAATACTGGTAAATTTGTTGAAGTAGTAGTACCTACCAACCATAAAAAATCATTATTTAAAGTTAAGCCATTGTATCTATCATTACCACTTCCTCCAAAATAGGTTGATGATTGCATAACACCGCTTAACGAAAATTTAGTAATAAAACCATCAAAGCTACCACCTAATGTGCTTTGATAATAAGCCCCGCCGCCCGCATTTAACAAATTATAATTGGTTGAATTTGTATAGCCGCTAATAAAAATACTAGTTGAATTTGTTTGAATACCACTAATTATATCGTTACCTGTTCCGCCAATAAAAGTTGACCAAACTAAATTATTATTGGCATTAAATTTCATAACAACGCCATCATTCCCACCCAAATAGCTTTGCGTAAATGTACCCGAACTTAAAAACGGATAATTGCTTGAATTGCTTGTTGCGCCAACGTAGAGCTCGTTATTGTTTACATGTAATGCAGCTATGTATTCTGAATTTATGCCACCACAATAAGTACTCCACAATAATTGTCCATTAGTATTAAATTTTAAAATAAAAGCATCAGATAAAGCAGTAAGTGTACTTTGGAAAAATGCACCAGCGCCAGGATTTAATACTGGAAAATTTGTTGAGTTTGTAAAACCACCTACCCACACATTGGTGCCATTGCTAAAAATTGAGAGGGCTTCATCGCTACCAGTGCCACCAAAATAGGTACTCCACAATAAATTACCATTAGCACTAAATTTTGAAATAAATGCGTCGCCAAAGCCTCCTGAATTACTGCCTTGATAAAAGCTTGGAAAACCTGGGTCTTGTGTCGGAAAATTAAACGATAAACTATGACCTGCCACCCAAGTATTTACACCATCGCTATAAATGGTGTGTGCATCTTCATCGGCACTGCCGCCATAAAAAGTGCTCCATTGTAAAATAGGGTCAATTACTAAAGGCTTACTATTATCGTATTTTTTAGTATTAATTTTTACATCGTAATAATTAATTGTAGTATTATTAATTTTTTTAAATTGTTTACTGTAAACATAATTAGCATTTATGATATTGTTTTGGTTTGTTTGGTAACAAAGTAATTTACCTTCAGTAAAAACTCCCAAAGCATTTGTTAATTTAATCTCTTTTTCTTTAACATCAATATTTCCGGTGCTAACATATTGTAAATTAATTAAATTTGGATTGGCAAAAGGCTGTACAATAAATTCTTGTTTTATTTGATTATTTTCTATGTATAATCGCCAATCAATTCCCTCATACACGTTTGTAAAATAAAGTTCTTCAAACAAATGTGTAGTAGTTGTATTATTAGCTTTTAAATAAGAGTTTGTAAATTGCGTTTTATTTTTTTTTAATAAATTTTTGGTTGAAATGTTTGCATTTTTTAAAAGCATTTCACTCCTAAACCAATCAATTTGTAATGTGTTTGCTTTTTTTTGGAAAGGCGTTAAAGTCAAACTGTCAATTGTTATTACTTTATAAAAATTGTAGGTAATTCCTTTTTCGCCAATCCAAATGCAAAGGCCAGGTAATTTAGCCTCAAATAATACAGATTTTAATTTTACTTGGCCGTTATTTTCTTCAAATAATACAGTATTATTACTAAAGCTAAGTTTAGAAAAGAGCAAACTCACGAAAAATAAAATCCCGACTTTTTTTAAATTCAAATTCATTTTTATTACAATTAATAATTAGGTTAATATAATTTATAAAATTTATATATGCAAATCATTTACTCATTTAAAAACCATTTTCGTAACAATTTAAATTGTTTTAGTAAAAGTATATGTTTTTTAGGGTAGCAATGTAAAGTTAATTTTGATAACATATTATTTAATGGTTATTTTTTTTAGTCTCTAATTAAATGATAAGTAAATCTATTGTTAATTAATTTAAAAAAGCTTAGTTTTAAAGTGTTATTTTCTATCTAAAAAATATATCTTTTATTTCAAAAATTATTGTAATTAATTTTTGCCAATTATTTTTTTTTTATAATAAATCTTCGGCTCAAATTTCACCAATATTAGGAGCTCAATTAAATTACAACCAAGTAATGTTTAAGTATAACGATGTAAACGAAGCCAATTATTACAAATTAGTTTTACAAACATATGATTCTTTAACGGCAGAAGCGCCTTCTAACACTGCAATTTATTCCGATTCAAACACCTGCACTTTAATTAAAAATTTAAGTTTTGGTAAAAAATATGTTTGGAAAACGGAGGCTTTTGCAAAAGGTGGTAAATTACTTTCGACTTCTGAAAATTATAGTTTTTCCATTATAAAAAATGAATTTAACGACCCAAAATTGTATTTAGTAAATCAATATATAAATAAACCTCAAAAATATCAAGATGGAATAATATGGTTGGATAAATATTATTGTGCGCTTGATAGGACTGGAAATGTTGTTTGGCAATTTCCTAAAAAAGTTAAATACGAATTTAGACCAGATAATATGGTTGATTTGCACATGTGCAAAAATGGTAATATTACTTTATCAAACGACACATCGATTTATTATTTAAATCGCGACTTAAAAGTAATTTGGAAATGCGACGTTGGGATGCTGAAACCTTATGTAAAAATTGAAAATTTTCACCATGTTTTTAATCGATTGCCTAATGGAAATTTTATTGCGTTAGGATCAAGAACTGAAAAATTTAAATTAGATAAAAAAGACGCTGCAACATATACCTTCGACAATAGCTTTATACTCGAATTTGATTCGATTGGTAAATTAATTTGGCACTGGGAATTTTCTAAATATTTTGATACTTTGCTTATTAAAGATGTATTAAAAAAAAATGGAGCTAAAAATAATAAATTATCTGTAATGGTTCATTCCAATTCGGTAGCTTACGATTCTACTTACCAGCATTTATATCTAAATTGTCGTGATTTTAATCGTATTATTAAAATAAATAAGGCATCAAAAAAAATTATTGCCGAGTATGGAGAAAGGTTAAGCGATAATGATTTAAAAGTGCATCCAACAAATTTATTTTCACGGCAGCACGATGTAAAACCAATTGGCACAAATGAACTTTTATTATTTAATAATGGCAACGAAACAGAAAAAGGTAAAAGCACAGTTATGCGAATTTTACTACCTCAAAACCGCAACGAAAAAGTAAAAAAAACTTGGGAAATTGATTTAGATATTGATACCATACCTGGTAAAGCTATAAAATTTGGCAGCGCTGAATTGCTTGGTAATGGTAATTATTTAATTGGTGGAGGCACTAATGGCCGCATATTAGAAGTAACTGCTGCTAAAGAACCCGTTTGGGATTTGTATTTGCAAGGTAAAATGCTAGCTATTTTTAACTGGGGAATTTTTGCACAATATAGGGCGTATTACAACAGTTCGTTATACCCATATTATTTTGAAGTTGAAATAAATAAAAACAACATGCAAACGGTAAAATTATTTAATGAAGGTACTGATAACGATAGTTATAAAATTGAGTTTTTTGCTTCCTTTTCTATCGAAGCTTCAAAAGCTAGCCAAACCATCACAACTCCAATCATAAAATCCAATTTTAGTTATGTAATTGATGCGAAAAAAATTGTTTTTAAAAGTATTAAAGTTACCTCTGTAAATTCGGGCATTAGCCATTGGTACAATACTAAATAATATTACATTTTATAAAAACTTACAGATATTTTTTTATTTTTGCAATCCAAAATTAAAAAAATGAAGTATTTCTTACCTTTGATATTACTATCAATTACAATTAATTTATTTGCACAACAAACTGCTGTTAAAGATACCTCTTGGAAAACAATGGGTTTTTTTGGTTTAAACGCAAGCCAAACTGCTTTAAGTAACTGGCAAGGTGGTGGCCAAAATAATGTTGCTTTAAATACTATTTTAAATGCGCAAGCCGAATATAAAAAAGGTAAAAATACATGGTTAAGTAAAATTGATGCACAATATGGCTTAATTAAAGCTGGTGATGTTAAGTTATTTCGTAAAAATATTGATCAACTTTTTGCATTAAGTAAATATAATTTAGATGCTTGGGGCAAATATTGGTTTTATGTAGTTCAAGCCGATTTTAGATCGCAATTTGCGCCTGCTTACAATTATGTTGGCGATTCTATTTCAGGTGCTGCAACTTCCGATTTTTGTTCTCCAGCTTACATACAATTAGCGCTGGGTTTAGATTATAAACCAACCAATTATTTTTCTGCAACTTTTGCACCAGTTGCTGGTAAAATTACAATTGTAAATCGGCAGTATTTGGCTGATGCTGGAGCTTTTGGGGTTGAAAAAGCAAAAACTAATACAACTGGGGATACTATCATTACAAGAGGAAAAAAAATTAGGTATGAATTTGGTGGGAGAGTAATTTTAAAATTTAAAAAAGATATTTTTAAAAATGTAAACTTAGATTCTTACTTAGATTTATTTTCTAATTATGGTAATAATCCACAAAATATTGATGTAATTTTTAATAATCTTTTAACTTTAAAAATAAATAAATATTTTACAGCTAATATTATTTCTCAATTGCTATATGATGATGATACAATAACAAAATACGATTGGAATAAAGATGGAAAATATGACAACGCAAATGATATTTTTGGCCCTCGTATTCAAATAATTTCAACGCTTGCAGTTGGTTTTGGTTATAAGTTTTAGTTTATAGTTTAAATACTTGCAGTAACACTAAATATGCTTGAGTTGCCGGGAAATGCCATTTTTGTAAACGAATAAGCAAAAGCAAAACGTTTTATTTTTAAACCAAAACCAAGGCTTAAGCCATTTACGCCTCTTCTGTCGGGTAACGTTAATTCTCGTTGACGACGGTAGTTATAGGCTACACGCAAATTAAAGTTTTTAGAAATTAAAATTTCGGTTCCAATAGTAACATGTCGCATAAAATTATCTGCTCTGTTACCAAAACGTTTACTAAACTTTTTATAGCCGCTAGAATCTTTACTTGCGATTGTGCCTGAATTAAAAGGATTAGATTTTCCAGTTGTATCAATAGTACTAATGTATTTTAAATTCCATTTATTAAGTAAATCCATACCAAAAATTAATCGAAAGGGAGCCTTTTTAACCTTATAACTTAAACCCAATTGTACATTACGTGGCAAAGTTTGTGTTTGGTTTTGTGAGTAATTTTTATAAACAACCCCTATATTTTTTGCTAAAATACTAATAGTTAAGTTTTTTTTAGAATGGTAAGTTATGCCAAAATCAATTGCGTTAGCATAACTTTTATAAATATCGTATTGCGAAATAATTGTTTTTAAAGCCACGCCAACATTAAAACTACTATCTTTAAAAGGTTTTGCATAATGTAAATTTATACTATAGTCTCCAGCTCTAAAATTGGTTGTTGGTTGTCCAAATTCATCATAACCTGCAAATTTTCCATAATCAAAAAACTGAACACTAGCAGCTACATTGCCATATTGTTTTAAATTATGAGCATAGCCTAAAAAACCATACTTTAAATCGCTAACATAATTGCCGTAATTAAGTGCAATTTTTTTGGTCATGGTACTGTTTAAAAGTGATGGATTACTGTGGATGAGATTGATATCATCATCCCAAATAGGCATAATGCCACCACCAAGTGCGGCAGCGCGGGCTGTCATAGGCACATCTAAAAAACGAAAATTTGCGGTACCACCAATTTGGGCAAAATTTGTATAAACACCAAAAAATAAAAATATACAAATTATTTTTTTCAATAGGTAGATAACGTGTTTATTTAGAGTTTATTGTTATTAAGTTATAAACTTTTAATTTCTTTTAATTTTACAGCCTGTCGGCGTGATATTTCTACTTCCTTACCATCTTTTAACTTTACATTTAAGCCACCATTAAACCAAGGCTCTACACTAGCAATGTAACTAAAATTTAAAATGTGTTTTCGGCTGGCTCTAAAAAATTGTTTTTCGTTTAAACGAGTTTCTAAGCTATTTAAGCTTCGCAAAATTAATGGACGAAAAGTATCAAAATACACACGTACATAATTTCCTTCACTTTCAAATAATCTTATATCGCTAAGTTTTACAAACCAACATTTTTCTCCATCTTTTATAAAAATAGTATCGCTTTCGCTCAAAGGCGTGTTGTTTTCGGCTTTCGTTAAACTTTCTTTTACAAGTAATTTTTTAATAGTTTCGGCTAAACGTTCGGTTTGAACTGGCTTAAGCAAATAATCAAAGGCGTTTAACTCAAAGGCTTTTATAGCAAATTCATCGTGTGCTGTAACAAAAACAACATCTACAATTCCCGAAATTTCCTCAACTAATTCTAGCCCAGTTTTTCCTGGCATTTGAATATCACAAAAAATAATATCGGGTTTTAACTCATTAATTTTATGTTTAGCATCAATAGCATCAGCACATTCGGCAATTATTTCAATTTCTTTAAAATTACTTAATAAACTTTTAAGTTCTTGTCGCGCAAGGCGTTCATCATCAATAATTATAGCCTTCATCTTTATAAATTTAAAAATACATAGTTACATAAATATTTGTTTATTTAAAAAATAGTTGTATTTTAATCTTAAATTCGTTATTATAATATTTTTATAAAATGGGTAAACAATGATCAATAGTTTGAAAAAAAATAAAAAAGGTTGCTAAAATATTTTTTAACATATTTTGTCAATTCTTAAGTATCTGTTAATTCGTATATTTAAACAATGGTAAAACAATTACGTTATATCTTAAACAATTAAAAAAAGCAAATATGAAAATGATTAAAAAAATGGCGTTTGTTGCATGTATTGCAATGTTATCTCAAACTGCAGTAATTGCACAAGATTCAAAAGAAAAAACTGTAATGGTTGGTGGTGCAGCTATGTATCCAAGCAAAAACATTGTTGAAAATGCAATGAATTCAAAAGATCACACAACTTTAGTAGCAGCTGTAAAAGCAGCTGATTTAGTTGAAACTTTACAAAGTGCTGGTCCTTTTACGGTATTTGCACCAACTAATGCAGCATTTGATAAATTACCAAAAGGTACCGTTGAAACTTTATTAAAAGCTGAAAATAAAGCAACATTAGCAGGTATTTTAACTTACCATGTTGTATCTGGTAAATTTGGAAGCGCAGATATTGCCGCCTTAATTAAAAAAGGTAATGGTAAAGCTGAAATTAAAACTGTAGCTGGTGGTGTTTTAACTGCAAGTATGAAAGGTAAAAACCTTATTTTAACTGACGAAAAAGGTGGAACTTCAATGGTTACAATTAAAGATGTAAATCAAAGTAATGGTGTAATACATGTTGTTAATGCAGTATTAATGCCAAAATAATTTTTTTGAAATTTAAAAAAAACTTCACAATAATATTGTGAGGTTTTTTTTTTAGATTAATTCGTAAAATAATTTTAATCTTATTTTATAAACACACAATTCTTTAAAAGTAAAGCATAAATATTTTATATTTGTACTAATGCGTTTATTTAAAAAATTAATTTTTATACTTCCCATTTTACTGTTTTTACAATGCAGAAAACAAACTTCGGCTAATTGGGATGTAGATGTAATTTTTCCAGTAGTAAATAGCCAATTAAATATTAAAAATTTTATAGGCGATAGCATTTTTAAACCAGATAATAATGGTTTATTAAGTTTAAGTTTAACACGCACTATAACTGCAATAAAATTAGATAGTTTAATAAAATTACCCGATACTACGCTTGTAAATTCATTTGTAACTTTTTTTCCTATAAATTTAACACCAGGGCAATCGCTAACATTTTTCCCTGCTACCGATTTAAAATTTAATATTAGCAATGGTGTTGCATTAAAAACGGTTGAAATTAAAACAGGAAGTTTAACTGTTAAATTTAGTAATACAGTTAGTCAGCCTTTAGATTTACTGTACGTTATACAAAGTGCTACCAAAAACGGACAAGTATTTAAGGTATTTGAAACTGTTCCACCAGGTACTAATTCATTAATAAAAACATATAGTTTAGATGGTTATAATTTAAATATGACTGGTTTAAGCGGAAACGTCTATAATACTATTGCTCAGGCTTATACAGTGTCGTTAAACGCTAGTTCAGCTCCCATTACTGCAACTTTAGGTCAGGGTGCTAATATCGAACTAAGTTATAAAAATATAATACCACAATATGCCGAAGGTTATTTTGGGCAACAAACCGTTGCATTGCCATTAGATACAGTTAAATTAGATATTATAAATAATTTTGAAGCTAATAATTTTATGTTAAGTAGTGCTACTTTTAACTTTAATATTTTAAATCAGTTTGGGGCTGAGTTTACGGGCAGTTTATTTAATATAAAAGCCATTAACGGTATTTCGCTTGTACCGCTAACTACTACAGCACTATCAAGCATTAATATTAATAGAGCTAGTAAAAACGGTGCAATAATTTATCAATCAGTAAAAAGTGTATCGTTAAATACAAATAATAGTAACATTGCACCTTTTTTATCGGTATTACCAAATAAATTAACTTACCAAGGTAGTATTAATGTAAATCCTTTAGGAAATTTGTCAGGTTTTAATGATTTTGCTTTTTTTAATACTGGTTTAAATGTTACGGCAGATATCACAATCCCACTTCGTTTTAATGCTAGTTATTTTAAATTAACTTCTACAACAGCGGTCGATTTTACAAACGTAAATCAAATAGACCGAGTAAATTCAGGTAATATTATTTTAGCAGCTTCAAATGGTTACCCATTTAGTGCGCAATTACAGGCTTACATGTTAGATGAAAATAAAGTAATAATAGATTCGTTATTTACAACCACAAGTAATACATTAGTAAAAGGGCTAACCGATGCCCAAAATATAGTTACTTTTCCTACACGTTCGCGTTTAATAATACCAATTACTAAAAGTAAAATTGATAATCTAAGAAAAACAAAATCGCTAAAAATTATTACCTATTTTTTAATGCCTCCCAATCCGCCCGAAATAAAAATTTACGAAAATTATATATTTGATGTAAATATTATTGCCGAATTAAATTATAATGTAAAAGTAGGTTAACAGCAGCTATAGACTAAAAACTAGAGACTACCGACCAAAGACTAATGATTAATCAACGCAAAATATTTCTTATAATTTTAGTTTTTTATTCTATAATTTTTAGTGCGCAATACAACACACAATTTTTAAATTACGATAATATTCGCCATAGCGTTTCGGTAAATTTAGATTTTGACGCCGGTAGCAATGGTATGAATAGCGCACTTATTAATAAATTAGCATTGGGCGGTTTTATTAGTAATAAAGATAAAGAGCAATCGGCTAAATTTTTAAAGGCGAGTAATAATTTTGGTATTAACCTAAATTACGATGTTAATGCTTTTATAAAAGGTACTAAAAAATTCGATTTTTTAATAGGGTTAAAAAATCAAGAAGTATTAAACGCTACATATACACGCGATTTTTTTAATTTGATGTTTTACGGTAATCAAATGTTTAAAGGTACTACCGCAAATTTAGCTTACTGCAATGTAAGCGCTTTGCGTTTTCAAGAAGTTAAATTTGGTGCAATTATGCACAGTGTTGATTCGGTTGCTAAAATTGGAATATCGCTTTCGTTTATAAAAGGTGAGCAATTGTTTTTTGTAAAAACAAATAAAAATTCAAACTTATTTACATCAAACGATGGTAGCGAATTAATTTTAAACTCTAATTTTAATTTGGCATTAAGCGATACAAATAATAAAAATTTAACTACCTTTAATGGAGTAGGGGCAAGCGCAGATATTTTTTTTGAAACCCCATACAAAGGTAAATTAGGCAAAAAAAGTGTGTTAATTGTAAATGCTAATAATATTGGTTTTATACATTGGCGCAACAACAGCGTGCAATATAGCAGCGATAGTACTTTACGATTTAGTGGTTATAGTATAAATAGTATTTTTGATTTAAAAGATAGTACACTTAATCAAATAAATAGAGATAGCGTACTAAGAGATTTAGCCAATGCGCGCAATCAAGATTTTAACGTAAACATACCAACTAACTTAGTAATTATTAATAAAGTTTATTGGAATAATAAACAAACCTTTGCCACATCACTAGGCTTTAGGTATATATTTAACGCCAATTATAAGCCCTACATATTTATTGAAAATGAATATAAATATAAACATTTTACCTTTGCACTTCATACAGGTTATGGTGGTTATGTGCGGTTAAACATTGGCGCATCGGTAATGTATAACTCAAAACAGTGGTGCGTAAGGTTGGGTAGCAATAGTTTACAGGGTTATATTGTGCCAAAAATTAGCACGGGACAAGGTTTATTTTTTAGCTTGGCAAAAAAGTTTAAGTAAAATTTTGTAACTTTATATTAAAATGAAAGCTAAATATATAAATCCTTTTACCGATTTTGGGTTCAAAAAAATATTTGGAGAAGAAGCTAGCAAGTCACTTTTACTCGATTTTTTAAATGCATTGTTACCACAACATTCGCAAATAAAAAACTTATCTTTTAAAAACCCGGAGAATTTAGGGCAAACTAACGCTGACAGAAAATCTATTTTTGATATTTATTGCGAAACCCCAACTGGCGAGAAATTTATTGTAGAATTACAAAAAGCTAAACAAAATTATTTTAAAGAGCGAACTGTTTATTACGATACTTTTCCTATTAGAGAACAAGCTGAGAAAGGCGAGTGGAATTATAAATTAAATGCAGTGTATTGCATTGGCATTTTAGATTTTACCTTTGATGATTATGAAACGGAACTTGAAAAACAAGAGGTATTACATACCATAAAATTAAAAAACCAATACGGAAAAACGTTTTATGATAAACTAACGTTTATTTATTTAGAAATGCCTAACTTTAAAAAACAAGAGGCCGAACTTACCACTCGAATTGATAAATGGTTGTATTTTATTAAACATTTAGAAGATTTTGAAAACATACCCACTATATTTAAAAACGAAGTAATATTTGAAGAAGCCTTTGAAAAGGCAGCCATATTTAAATTAGACACAGCACAATGGGAAACATAGGAACGTAGTATGCGCAATTTAGAGATGCTAAAAACGCCTTTTATTATGCCATTGAAACAGCAACTAAAGAAGGAATGGAAAAAGGAATGGAAAAAGGTAGTGATGAAGCTAAAATACAAGTTGCAAAAAATTTAAAAACACTGGGTGTCAATATTTAATTAATAATAAAAGCTACCAGTTTAACAGCCGAACAAATTAATAAACTTTAAAAAATAAAACTATTAAAAACTTTTACCCAAAAACCCAAAACAAATATCTAATAACTTAAAATAAATGTACAAACTATTAACCCTCCTTATTTTACTTTGCAGTACCCTAAACGCCCAGCCCCCCAGCCGCTTTTACACAAAATTTGGTGGCAATGG
>Ga0163144_10007176_pt1 | contig 24470 bp, 16 predicted proteins | sample OliLak19BULKMAT1_FD_123175 | JGI IMG/M metagenome (GOLD analysis project Ga0163144, IMG submission 123175) | Freshwater microbial mat bacterial communities from Lake Vanda, McMurdo Dry Valleys, Antarctica - Oligotrophic Lake LV.19.BULKMAT1 | ecosystem: Environmental > Aquatic > Freshwater >...
CCGAGCCATCGCGCGTCTCCTTGCCGCACGCGACGCAACCTGACGAACTGCTTCGTCCACACGGTTCCACCGCAGGACCGTAGTTATCGCAGATTACCCAGCATGGCGCAATCGCCCTGGGCTGACCACCGACCGAATGGGACGTTAGTACAACAGTCCGCATCAGCGCTCGCCGATGGCTCGCGGCCAAGGACTCGCGCTGAAATAGCTTGTGCAATTTGTTAGCCACGGATCAAACACAGCCCGGCATAGCCGGAACCAAATTCAAACGGGAATCGAGGCGGATTGATCGCTATTACCGCAAAGCGCCACATCGTCTGCGCGATGTTGCCTTATTAACCACGAGAATCGCGAAACCCCGAAAGAGCGAAAACCAGAAATAGATTCGCATTTTCGCTCTTTCGGGCTTTCGCGATTCTTGCGTGAGTTGCCTACCAACCCAATTCCGTCTTCCGACTGCACAGGGCGACAAAAATCCACGCTGCGCACGTGGATAATCGATGTTTGTAGTACGGACGAAGTGAACCACAAAGGGCACAAAGGCCACCAAGCGAAAGCGTTCGCGTCCGTCGTCTTTGTGTTCTTCGTGTCCTTCGTGGTTCTCTTCGTCCGAGTTTCATCCGTGTTCAATCCGTGGCAAATTGACCAAGTTGTTTTTGCGCCGATCCTAAACAAGTTCGTTCGCGGCGCGCAAAAAAAAACCGCCCGGATTGCTCCGGACGGCTTTTTGCGGGGGACTTCGGGTCGTTTTTCGATCGCGCGCTTTTCGACAGCGCGTCACTGTCGCTCGTCACTTATTTCAGCTTCTCGAGCAGCACTTCGGGCGTCGTGTCGGGGAGCCTGGCCGATTGCGAATTGCCCTCGGTGAAGTCCGCGGCCTGGGCCACCTTGCCGTCATCGCGCCACCACGACCAAGGTCCGGTCGGGTGTCCGCTGGCGTATAAGCCCTGGGCCGACTTCTGGCCGTTCTGGTGCCACCACGTCCACTTGCCGTTTGGCTTGCCGACCTGGTAAGCGCCTTCGAGCGCCTTCTGGCCGTTGGAGTACCACCACGTGAAGTGACCTACCGGAACGTCGTTCTCATAGGTCGCCTGCATCTTCAACTGCCCGGTCGGGTACCACGAGTTCGACGGGCCGTGCTTCTCGTCTTTGCCTTCCTTGGCGTAGGTGGCCAGGTGGGCAGTCCACCAATCGTCCGGCGTCTTGACGAGGTCCTTGGCGAACAGGTAGGTGCCTTCGGACTTCTTCTGTGTACCGCCGTAGTAGTCGATCTTGGGAGCGATCTTGCGTCCGGCCTTGTAAGTGTCGTTGATGACGACCTTGTTCTCCGGGCTCCACTCGATGAACTCACCATCGACCACGCCGTCTTTGTAGTTGACGTCGCGCATCTTCTTGCCGGTCATGTACCACCAGATGGCCCGACCGTTGCGCTGTCCATCGGCGAATTCGATCTCGCTGATCTTACGCTGCTTGGAATCGTAGATGGTCCACTTGCCGTGCAGCTTGCCGTCTTTGAACACGGCCTGCGAGATGAACGGAGCGGTGTAAGTGACGTACGGGTTGGTGCCGATCAAATCGACTTCGCGATTGCGATACCAGCGGTTCCACACGCCCTGCCGCTGGCCTTGTTGGAACTGGCCCTCGGCCACCGGCGTGCCTTTTTCGTCGAACATCTTCCACGGGCCGTGGTTGACGTAGTTGCCTTCGGAATCCTGGGTGACCGTGCGCTCGATCTTGATCGTACGATTGGGATAGCGCTCTTGGATCACTTCGGTTGCCGACGAGTCCGCCGTCGTGGCCGGGGCAGTCGCCACCGGATCGGTTGCCGTGGCATCCGCCGTCATCGGATCCGTGGCCGTCGCATCGGGCGTTTCGGACGCCGTCGCCGCGTCGGGCGGCGCGATGTCGACCTGGTTAGGATCGGTATTGTCGTCGGCGACGCACACGCAGGGGCGCGCCGCGGCAAAAGACAACAACATGCACATCGTCAAAGAGAATCGCCATAAGGCGGGGTAGCGTGCCATCGCGCACTCCTTTACTAGCACCGGATTATTGTTTCCCATCCGCCGCGGACCGTGGCCAGAACGTCGGCGGCGGCCGTTCGGCGGTTCGATGTCGAGCACTGCTGGCTTGTTGTCGCGCCCACGAAGTCAACCGATTGCGGTTCGTTCAGGGCGCGATCAACGCACGCTTGCGACGCCAACAGACGCGGTCGATTGCCAAGGTCTCCGTTCCTGCCATCGGCGCGAAACCGTGTCGCGGTTCCCGAGCGCCAGTATTCCTATTTCGGCGGGGATAGCCGGCAGATAGAGCATTGGCGATTCCACCGGAATCATCCCTGCAACCGGCAAGGTTTAACATTCGACAGCAGGCCGCTCGCGAGCAAGCCGTGGATGCCGATGTCGTCCCATTGATCGTAAGCGTAATGGCAGCCTGGAGTAGCACGCCGAACGCGACGACCAGGAGTTTACGAAGGAAACTCGACCGAGCAGTTGCTAGCAGCGCAATTACTCCGGCTTTAAGATGTCGATCTCCTGCCACCAATCGTAGGCCGTGTACCAGCCCGTCGAGCCCGCTTCGCGATTGTTCACTTCGTATCCGGCATACGGCGCGTCGGGAGTGAGCCAGTAGTCGATGCCCGCCGCGACCATGGCCCCGCCGCTGATGCGCACGTCGGCCTCGCCCCACATGCGGGTCAGTCCCGCGGGCAGAGAGACGCGAATGGGCGTCCACCAATGGTAGACCCGGTTCGTCTCGGTCAGCTCGATGTTCATCGAGCCATTTCCCCATCCGACGGACATCGGCCACTCGCGGCCCTCGTCGGGCGTGCCTGCGCCGTACCAGGGATCGCGCAGGTACAGTCCGCCGGGAGTCCAGCCCAGCGGTTCGTCGAACGTGTCGCTGGAAAGGGTGACCTCTTGACCGTTGACGATGCCTTTCAATCGCATCGCGTCGACTTCGATCCGGCCGATTTCTGGATTCGACAAATCCTGAATCGCTTCCATCCACATAACGGCGCTGGTGAAACCGGCGGGCGGAGCGAAGAGCTTTTCGTAGCCGCCTTCTGGAACCGGCGGGAGGGCTCGACCCCAATTCGCCGAGACCAAGTTGATGTCGAAGATATTCACCCGGCCGTCGGCATTTACATCACCCGGTGAGGGAGGCGGACTCGTAGCGCCCCAGACAGATGCAATGGCGTTCACGTCGAAGATGTCAACGCGGCTGTCGAGGTTGGCGTCTCCAGGAAGCGGATGGCTGGCAAGCAAATTGCGCGGTTCGAGGTCCTCGAACCGCAATAGGCGACTGGTTGGCATGCAAACTCCGGCGGTGCTACGCCTATCGATGGCACACCCCTGCGGTGGTCCGGCCGCGGAATTCCTGCCGATTCATCCGACGTGCGAGCGAACGTCGCCGTTGGATTTCACCCCGTCGGATTTCACCGTGCAGGGCGCTTCGGGCTAGCCGAGAAACAGGTAGGAAAACACAGCCGGCTGGCCCGGCGAAGTAGATTGTAGCAAGCGGCTACGGCCAGGTGTTGTAAAAAACCCGCACCGCCGCGTTGAATTTGGACGCCTCACTCGACCGTCCATTGGCGGGCGACTGTTCTAGTTACGCACGCGTCGGACGCGGTACTTTGGAGGTGTCATCATACCTGTCATTCCCGCGCAGGCGGGAATCCAGTGAACGGCAAGACGGCCCTGCGCCACAAAACTTCAGCCGAAGCGCACGAGTCTCTTTCACAAACGTCCTTCCCGCGGCCCTGGATTCCCGCCTGCGCGGGAATGACGTCCGAGTAGCAATGTCAATGGTTCCTAGCCAGAGCCGCGCAATTCGACTCCGCTCCACGGTGGATTCAACCCGTGCGGCGCAGCCGGCGAGCGATGTCGGCCGTGGCTTCTGGCGAGAGCCGTTCGTCGATCATGCGAATCTCGCGCCCTTGCAGTGTGGCCACGACGGCGCCCTCGCGGATCGCCAGCGCATTGGTGCGTGTTGCCGGCACGCGCGCTCCCGCCGTGACGATGCCTTGCAGGTTCAGCGGGTCGGCGGCCGATACGACGAGCAAGTCGCTCGACGGCTCGTCATTGCGGACGCGGCGCACCCGGTCGACGACTTCCGAGCTGGCATATTGTTCGCCTCCCACGCCGGCGACAAAGCGTCCGCCGCGGATCTCGCCGCGAGCTTCCATTCTTCGCAGCACCGGCAGCAACTGCGACCACGACGCGGCAGTGGTCTCGCGGGCCAGAAGATCGCGAAACACGACTCCCCACCGCAACAGAAGCTGCCGGGCCCAGTTCGACAAGCATTCGTCGTCCGTGGGCCGCGCGAGCGAGCCGGGAAACAGCGACCAGCGGCCGGTCGGCGCGCTGCTCGAAGTGACGGATGCGCCTGCGCGTCGTTCGCGCCGGCGGCGCGACGTGCGTCCGTGGCGATGCTTTGCGATCAGCGACCGCACCGCGCCAAAGGCATCGGCCGAAACTAGTCCCAAGGTCGCCAGTTCGTACAGTGCTTCCTCGAGATGCCCTGGCAGCAGCCCCGTGACCGCCAGCAAATCGTGATAGAACAGCGCGCCCCGCGCAGCCAGCGCGTCGCGCACTATGCGGGCATTGCTCCGCAGTCGTGTCTCATCCACCGCAGGCTGCAGCGGCAGAATCCAAGGCAGATCACCGCGCATGACGAGCGAGATCGGCGCTGCGCGCGTCATGCCGGCCGACGAAGGGCCCTCATCGTCGTCGGCAGCCGGTGGTCGCAGTCGCCCCCAGGTCACCTCGCCCGAGAGTGTCAGCGTGTCCAGCCAGGCGGGATCGTACTGGGCGACCCGCGCCGGCAGCACGCGTTGCTCCCACGAGCCAGCGGCCATCTCAAAACCTTGCAGTTGGCGGATCGCTTCGCGCAAGCCCGCGGCGCCTTGCCAGTGGAGTTGTGGCAAGAGGCGCTGATGTCGCACGAGAAATCGCATGAAGTCGCCCGGCTCGACGGGCTGAATCTGCCTGCGCAAGCCGTCGAGCGTGAGTCGATGAATGCGCGCGAGCAGCCGGCGGTCGCACCATTCGAGCTCGTCCGAAGTGCGGCGCCCGTTGCTCGAGCCATTCATGGCAGTGTGCGATTCGTTGGTTCTGTTGCCCGAATACGTCGCTGGAGTGAATGTGCCGCGCATGGCCGTGCCTTCGCCTTCGAGGGCGACCAAGGCCGCTTCAGTCTTGGCAGGCGGCAGGTCCAAGTCGGCGGCCATCGAAGCGACCGTCACCGGGCCGGCGACCTGCAGCCGCCCGCGCACCAGCGGCACGATTGCTTCGGATGCTTCCCACTCTTTACGCAGCGCCTCGGGCAGCCAGGGCACGGGATGTGCCTCAGCATCTGGAAACACCGCCTTGACCATCGGCCAGCGCTCCGCGGCGATCCACAGGTCGCGCTTTGCTGGTCGACGCACAACGCAGGCACGACCCGCGGCGACAAGTCTTGCGAACCAGCTCGACCACAGCGCGCCTTCCGCTTCGGTCATCACCATTTGCGCGAGCAGCGCATCGTGCAGCTCATCGTCATCGCGCACGAGCGGTTGCGCTTCGCGGACGACCTGTGCGATCGCCTCGGGATCGAGTCGCCCTAGATCGCGCAAGGTTTCGATTGCCAACCCGCGTCGCGTCGCTACGGCCCGTGCGCGCCGTTCTTCCAAGGGCGCGCCATCCAGAAATGCGTACGGATTGGCGTTGAGCAATTCATGACTGAAGGGGGACGGCTCGCGCGTTTCGCGGGCGACCAGCTCGATCTGGCCCCCGCGGACCGCTTCGAGCACCTGCAACCAGCCGCGCAGGTCCATCGCCTCGTGAAGGCAATCGTCGACGGTCTGCCTCACCAGTGGATGATCGGGAATCTCCACGTCGCCCGCATGATTCTCCAGGCAACCAACCTGTTCGGGGAACACGGCGGCCAAGAGATCATCGGCCCGAAAGCGTTGCAAGTGCGGCGGCACGCGTTTGCCACCTTTGCTGCGCAACACCGCTAACGCGCGCGTGACGTTCCAGCGCCAACGGGTTTGAAAGATTGGCGCGACCAACTGTGCCTGCAAGAGCAACGGCTCGGCATTCTGCGGCGAGATCATGCCGAACAGCGCTTCGGTCGGAAAGCTATGCTGCGGTCCCAACGAGAGCACAATGCCGTCGTCGTCGGCGCTGGCCTGAAGCTCGAAATCGAAACTACGGCAGAACCGCTTGCGCAAGGCCAGCCCCCACGCACGATTGATGCGCGCCCCCAGCGGCGCGTGGATCACTAATTGCATGCCGCCCGATTCGTCGAAGAATCGCTCGAAGAGAATCTTCGTGGCGGTGGGCACGAAGCCGACGGCGGCGATTTGAGCAGCAACGTATCGCGCCGCTTGCTCGGCGGCCCAGGCCGGGGCGTCGCACTCACGGGTGAGCCAATCGACGGCCGATGACAGGTCAACTTCGTGAGCATTTTCGGTCAAGCTGTCGTCGGGCTTTGAATTGCCGACATCGACGCGCGCTGCCAACTCTTCGCGCAAGTTCGAGACTTCGGCCGACAGCTCCCGCGTGCGGGCCGGCGCTTCGCCCAGCCAGAAGGGCACCGAAGCGGGCGCCCCTTGGGCATCGTGTACCACCACCTCGCCACCGCGGACGTGCCGTATCCGCCACGACGAATTGCCCAACAGGAACACATCACCCGATTGACTCTCCAGGGCGAAGTCTTCGTTCACGGTGCCGACGAACGTGCGGTCCTCGGCCGTCACGACACGATAATCGGCCGTTTCCGGGATTGCGCCGCCTGAAGTGATGGCGGCGAGTCGCGCTCCGCGGCGGGCACGCACGCGGCCGTTGAGAACGTCGCGGTGCAAGTACGCGCCGCGGCCGGTCTTGGGGGCCACGCCCTCGCTGAGCATGACCATCACGGCGTCGAAGTCGGCACGGGCAAGCTGGCGAAATGGCCACGCGCGGCGAACCATGGCAAACAATTCATCTTCGCGCCACTCATCGCACGCAACGGCGGCCACGATCTGCTGCGCCAAAATGTCCAGCGGCGCCCGCGGAATCTCGATACTGTCGAGTCGTCCGCGCGCGACCGCGCGCACAATCGCCAGCGACTCCAACAGCTCGTCGCGCGTGAGCGGAATCAATCGCCCCTTGGGCACAACACCCATCGAGTGCCCCGACCGCCCCACGCGCTGTAAAAGCGTAGCGATGGATCTTGGCGAGCCGATCTGGCAGACCAGGTCGATGAATCCGACGTCGATGCCCATCTCCAGCGACGCCGTGGCGACAATCGCCCGCAGCTCGCCCGTCTTGAGTCGTTCCTCGGCCGAATGTCGCAATTGCCGCGACAGACTGCCATGATGGCTGGCAACGGCTTCGGCGCCGAGCAGCTCGGACAAGTGGTGCGTCACGCGCTCGGCCAGGCGGCGGGTGTTCACGAAGATCAGCGTGCTGCGATGCGATTGAACTAGCTCGGTGAGTCGGCCGTAGATTTCGGCCCACGTTTCGTTCGAGCACACGGCCGACAATTCGCTCTCTGGAACTTCCACTCGCAGGTCCAACTGCCGCAAATGTCCGACGTCGATGACATCGCACGCGGGCTCGCTCGGCGTGACTCGATCGACTGGAACGGCCGTTCCATTGACATGGCCATCGACAGGGGCGTTGTCGGCACTCGAACCGACAAGAAACCCGGCGATCTCATCGATCGGACGTTGCGTGGCCGACAGGCCGATCCGCACTGGCGGCGCAGGACACAGTTCCGCGAGCCGTTCGAGCGACAGCGCCAAGTGACTGCCACGCTTGTCTCGCGCCAGAGCATGAATCTCGTCGACGATCACCGTCCGCGTTCCGCGAAGCGTATCGCGGGCCTTGGCCGAGGTGAGCAACAAATACAGCGACTCGGGCGTCGTAACCAGAATATGCGGTGGCCGGCGGAGCATGGCCTGCCGGTCCGAAGTCGACGTATCGCCGGTGCGGACCATGGCGCGGATCGCGGGCGGCTCGATGCCAGTCGCAGCCGCCAATGCGCGGATCTCTTCCAGTGGCACGAGCAAATTGCGGCGGATATCGTTGCTGAGGGCCTTCAGTGGCGAAACGTAGACGACTTGTGTCTGATCCGAAAGCTCGCCCGCGCAGGCATCGCGAAACAAGCGGTCGATGCACCACAAGAACGCGGCCAGCGTCTTGCCCGAGCCGGTGGGCGCGGCGATCAGCGTGTTTCGTCCGGCGGCAATCGACGGCCAGCCCAACCGCTGCGGCTCGGTCGGCTGCCCAAAGCGGTCCTCAAACCAGCGGGCGATCAGTGGATGAAACCCGAGCCCGGGTAGTATTGTGGGTGGTGAGAGGGTCTGGCTCATGCGACGCATTCTCCGGGCAAACGGCTGCACGTATTCTACCGGGCCGGAGCATTGCGGGCGAGCGATGGGGGAATTGGCCAGAAGATTCATGTAGGGTGGGACGACGAACCGCGCATTGAAGACGTGGGACTCCAATCGGGTATCAACGCAAACCGTACGTTCCACAACCACCGAAGTCCCACGCGGTTGCTGCTTGGTCGTCCCACCCTACTTCCAGTACAGCTTCAAAACGAAAAAACGCTCAGCCCACCAAAGGTGGCAGGCTGAGCGTTCGTGCGATTCTTAACAATCTCAGCGTCGCGATTAATCGAAGTAAATTCCGGCGCCCACGTAGAGTGTCCGACCGTTCATGTCGATCTTGCGGACGTAGGCCAACTTCTTCGTGGGGTCGCTCTGACCGGGCTTGGGCCATTGATAATCGACCCATGCCGAGTTGCTGTTGGCCAACGCCTCGACCATTTCCTTGGCCGGGAAATTGCCCGCCGCGTCCTTGATCTCCAACACGTTCGTGCCGACCAACTCACTGAACTGCGGATCGACCAGCTCGATGCCGTCGGTGTTGAAGACGAACACGTAGGTGTCGCGATACACGTACGGACCCAGCTTATTGCGCAGCGCGGCGAAAGCTTCATCGCCTTGGGCCTCGATCCGCGCCGCGGCGCGATCGACGGTGTCCTCGAGAAAGAACTTGCTGGGCTTGTCGTCGATCAGACCGCTGCCGACGATGAACTGCTCGCCCGAGGGCGTCGTGGCCCGCGTCACGTAAGAGGCCTTCCAGCGCATGACCTTGCTGCCTTCGGCAGCGGGCCAGAGATAGTGAACCCAGCCGGAGTGCGGCTCGACGCTGAGTGTGTCGATCATCGAAGCCATGATCGGACGCCCCTGCGGGTCCTTCATGTCGATACCATCAACTCCCTCGAGATTGGGGAACTCCGGGCAGACGACGATCTTGCCTTCCATGTTGTTGACGAACACGTAGGTGCCATTCTCGAACCACTTGCTCCCCTTCGTGCGGAACTGGTCGAAGGCCTTTTCGCCGTCGATCTCGATCAGGCTGGCTGCTTCTTGCACCAGGTTCTTGATGGTCGTGGGCGTGGGCGATTTGGTTTCAGGCGACGAGGGTGAAGTCGTCTCGGTTGCCTTTTTCTCATTCGTTTGACCTTCGTCCGCCAAGGCCCACGGAGCGATGGCCAGAACCGCGCTCAAACCCAACACGACGCAAGAAATTGCAAAAGCTCTCATCGTTAGACTCCCCCTGTTGAACGGAAATGCGACGAGCCGACGATCGGCTCCCGGGCAAGGGTAGGTTGCCCTAGGGGCGGGGTCAAAAGCGAGAGGTCTTAAAGAGGCGTTGCAAAGCTCCCTGGGGGGCGGGCGTCTCGCCCGCCTTTCGCGTGGATGCCACGCACTGGATCGTAAGACGGGCGAGACGCCCATCCCCCAAAATTTCCCGTCGCCTTTTGGCAACACGTGGTCACTCGTCGAGCAGCACGACGTTTTCCGCCAGTGCTTGGCGAGCGGCCGGCGTAAGCCGGCTGTTACTCGGCGCTACGAGAACGGTCCGCACCGGCTGCTTCTTTGCGCTAGGCGAGCTGTCGGCAGAAGTCGGCCGGTAGCGTGGCGCGACGTAACAGCCGGCTTACGCCGGCCGCTCGCCATATTTTGTCATCGCAAATTTCGTTACAACCCGTACCGCTCTTGCAGTACGCAGGCGCTGAAGACGTGCGTGAGAATATAGCTGGCGCCGGTTCGCTTGCGCTCGTCGAACTGTGGCATCTTGTCCAACAGCTCAATGACTGGCTTGGGGTCGTAGAACGGTTGTGCCCTGAGTGTTGGCCCGCGCAGCGTGTCGTTCATGAGTTGATGCAGCCGGCCGGTTTGCTCCAGGCCCGAGGGAGGCGCGAGGAACGGATGCTTCTGGCGGCGATAGACCGTGTCGGTCACCACATTGCGGACCGCTTCGCGCAGCACATACTTCTCGGTCATGCCGCGGATCTTCATCGAAACCGGCATATCGCGCACGAGCTCGACAACCTTATGATCCAAAAACGGCACGCGACCCTCGATCGAGTGGGCCATCTCCATCCGGTCGCCCAGCATGTTCAGCAGGTAGTTGGGCAGCATCGACTTGGTCCACAAGTACAGCGACTGGTTCACCGGATCGCGCCCTTCGACCTGGCCGTGGATGTCGAAGCGATTGAGGAACACGCGGAAGGCGTCGCGATCGGCAAACGCGTGGGCGAACTCCGGCCGGAACAGCTTGCGATAGCGAACACTATTCGCCGAGCGAACCTCCATCCACGACGGGACGAAGCCCAGCATCGTGCGGACGTTGTCCATAGGCAGCGGCGTGCCGGTGGGGAGCAGGATGCCGCGCGACACTTCATTGGCGTCCTCCAGGTCGGCCAGCAGACGATCGATCTCGGCCGGATCCTGATCGGCGGAGTTATAGAGCAGCATGTCGCGGCGAAAATGCGCGTAGCCCCCCAGGATCTCGTCCGAACCTTCGCCCGTCAGCACCACTTTAAAACCCTTGTCGCGGACCATCTCGCTGAGCATGAACTTGGCCACGCCGTGCGGATTGTTGGTCAGCGTTTCGCTGTGCCAGATGGCGTCGGCAAAGTTGTCGGCCAGTTGCGTTTGCGTGACGTGCAGAGGATGGAAGTTCGCGCCGGCATGGGCGGCCATCTCCTGGGCGATGGGCTGTTCGTTGTACAACTCGGTATCGAAGCAGAGCGTGAAGGCCTCGATCGGTTCGGGATGGTGGCGCGAAGCCAGGCCCAACAGCGCGCACGAATCGAGCCCACCGCTCAGATAGCAACCCACAGGCACATCAGCTCGCAAGCGGATCCGCACGGCCTCTTCCAGCGTGTGCCGCATCTGTTCGATATGTTCGTGATCGCTGAATTGCGGCCGCGCTTCGCCGGTGCGTGGGTAATCGAAGTCCCAATAGCGCACGATCTGCACGTGCTGCCCCGTGGCCAACAGAAAGCAACCGGGGGGCACCTGGCGGATGCCCTCGAACAGTGTGCGGTCCTGGTCGAAATAGACGTGCGCGAGCTGGAAGAAACTTTCGTGGTCCCAACGGGCCCCAACGCCGGCGGCGAACAGGGCCTTGGCCTCGGACGCCAGATACAGCGTGTCGCCCAATTGCGCGTAGTAGAGCGGCTTGACGCCAAAGCGATCGCGGGCGGCAAACAGTAGACCATTGGGTTCATCCCAGATGACAAAGGCGAACTCGCCGCGGAGCTCGCTCAAACAGTTGGTGCCCAGTTCTTCGTAGAGATGCAGCGCGATCTCGCTGTCGGATTGCGTGCGCAGCCGATGCCCACGGCCCTTGAGCGCCTGTTGCACGCGCTCGTAGTCGTAGAACTCGCCGTTGGCGATGAGGTGCAGGCGCTCGTCCTCGTTGGCGATGGGCTGGTCGCCAGTCACCAGGTCAATGATGCTCAGCCGGGCATGCCCCAGCCCGACGCGACCGTGCGGAGCGATCCACTGCCGCTGCCCATCGGGTCCGCGATGCGTGAGCGTCTTCACGGCCCGCGACAGGGCGTCGCCGGAGATCGGCTCGCGCCGAGACAACATGGCCACGATTCCGCACATGGGAAGAGTGAGGGGTGAAAAATGAGGGGTGACAAACAAGCACTACAACTAAGCGCTGCGGACCGCGTGATGTTTAGCCGCGAGCCAACGGCGAGCGAGCGTCGGGACTAGCGCACTCGCATCGCAATCGAGTTGACCGCGCGCGTTCGACCGCGTCAAGCGCGAGCAGCGGCTTCGCGGGCCCGCTGCACGTCGCGTGGCGCCAAGACGAGCGCCACGAACAGCATCAATACGCCCACGCTAACGTAAATGACGCACGTCGAAGCGAAGCCTTGCCGCATCGTCACGTACTCGTGCTTGACGGACCAACCCAGCGCGTAGGACCCCAAACCGCCGCCCGCCCAGCCGACCATATTCATCAGTCCCACCGCCGTTCCGCGGTGTGTGGCGGGCACGACGTCGTAGAGCGAGGCCCAAATGTTCGAGTCGTAAATCCCCTTGCTCAGCCCCAGAGCAAACAGTGCGACGGTGAGCAGGTCAAAGTTTCTGGTCGTTCCGCACACATAAACCAACGGGGCCGCGCCTAGCAGGCCCAAAGATTGTGTGGCAATGCGTCCGCCCGGCAGCCGCGTGCTCCAGCGGTCGGCCAACAGGCCGCCGCAAAGGGATCCGATCACACTGCCCGCCTGAATGAACGCCGTCGCCCAGAAGCCGGCCTTGGCGACGCTCAGTCCAAACTCGCGAACGAGAAAGCTGGGCGTCCAAATCATGAAGACGACAGCCACGAAGTTTGCACCGACGAAAGCCGCGGCTAAACAAAGGGCCGTGGGGTTGCCCGTCAATTCGATCAGAAATTCCAGGAACGACGCCTTGATCACCGTCGAATCTATCGGCGCGTCAACGACATCGGCGGCAAGGCCTTGTTCGAGCCGTTCGGCCTCATTGCGTCGCGGCTCACGAATGAACAAGCCAAGGACGACTCCCAAAACGATGCCGGCCGATCCGAGAATGACGAACGGCCACTTCCAGCCCCAGGTTTGTCCCATCCAGCCGGCAAGCCAACCGCCGCCGACGATGCCCGCGTAGACGCTGGTCTGGTGGAGGCTCATGGCCCGCGAGCGAGTAGCTTTTCCGTGATAGTCGCTCACCAGAGACATCGACGCCGGAAAATAAAAAGTCTCGCCCAGACCTTCCGCCGCGCGGACGGCGACAAACTGCCACACGTTGGTGCATAGTGCCGTGAATCCCGTCACCGCGCTCCACACGTACAGTCCGACGAGGATGATCACCTTGCGCGGATAACGGTCGACTACCTGCCCGGCCAGCGGCGCGGTGAGTGCATAGACCCACATGAACGCCGATCCGATGAGCCCCAGTTGCTCATCGTCGAACTTGAACTCGACTTTCAGCAGTTCAAAGACCGACGCCACGGCCTGCCGATCAGCATAGTTAAAAAAGCAGATGAACCACAGCATGCCCACGACGGCCCATTTGTACCTGCTCGAACGCTGTGCGCTGCGCGGCGTCCGAGGAGCTTCGTTCGGGTTCGTCATGGGGAGTTGCCAACGGATCCACGGACGCGGCTTCAAGGTGCGACGAGTGACACATCCTACTCCACAGCCGCGGGAACACCAAATCGTCATCAACTGTTGAGAGATACCAAACGCACGAAAACGAAGTCGCGCTGCGCCTAGTTCTCGAAAAACTTCGCTCGCGCCGACTCGTGCGCGAGGGGGTCGGGAGTCGGTGTCCGCGACCCGATTTCACTTGGGCGATCCGCGTTGGTGACGCCGACTCCTGGAGCCTTTCGCGCTCAAACGTCGGTCTCTACGCGGCGGACTTGATGGAGTAGTCGTAGCCCGAGGCCCGATCTCCCCAGCGGCGCAGCGCGATCGCGGCAATGTGGCCGCCGAAGGCGACCGACAGCTTGAGTGCGGTGTCGAGCGCGCGGCGTCGGCCCACCAGCGGAATGCAATCCAGATCGCACTCGGGGTCAGGCTCGGTGAGATTCAGCGTAGGCGGGGCGAAGCCGTCTCGTAAAGCCAGCGCCGTAATCGCCAGTTCGACGCTGCCGGCCGCATTCACCAGGTGACCCAGCATCGATTTGGTGCCGCTCACCCACACGTTGTTCGCCGCCTGTCCGAGCGCCCGTCGGATGCCCCGCGTCTCGACCAGGTCGTTCTGCCGCGTGCCAGTTCCGTGGGCGTTGATGTAACCCACTTCGTCGGGCGCCATCCGCGCGTCGCGCAACGTGATTGTAATCAGGTGCGCGAGGGCCTCGCTCTCGGCGTCGAGTCCGGTGACGTGATGGGCTTCTGCCAGCATTTTTCCGCCGGCCAGCTCGGCATAAATCCGTGCGCCCCGAGCGACCGCATGGCTGAGCCGTTCGATGACGAACATGGCCGCGCCTTCGCCCATCACGAACCCGCTGCGATGCCGGTCGAACGGCCGGCAAGCCTGCTGCGGATCGTCGTGCTGGGCCAACACGCCCATTTTGTAGAAGCCGGCCGCGAACAACGGATGAAATCCTTCAGCGCTGCCGGCCAGAGCAATGTCGCACTGCCCGTCTCGGATGGCGCGCGTGGCCGAAAGGATGTCGATCAAACCGCTCGCGCAGGCCGTCGAATGGCAAATCCTGGGCCCGCGCAACGAGAACTGGTTGGCCACGGTCGAGCAGGCCGTGTTAGGCATCCACTGTTGCCACCACGGCACTGCCCGGGGATTGATCAGATGGTGCAAGCCGAGATGCTCGGGCACGTAGCCCGTGTCGCCCATGTGCCCACTGACGGCGCATGCGAAGCGGTCCAGATCCACATCGGCGAAATCAATCTCGGCGTCGCGTATCGCTTCGTCGGCCGCCACTTGCGACAGCGTGATGACTTTGAGCTGGCCCTGATGCTCGGATTGGATATCGACCGGCGCGCCAATCAACAGGTTGTCGGGAATGCCAATCAACCCGCTTAGGCTGCGAACGCCGCTGCGGCCACTCTTCACGGCCTGCCAGACGCTCTCGCGGTTCCCGCCGAGCGAGGTGATCATGCCGATGCCGGTGATGACAATTGGCTCGTCGTGATCGTTTTGCGGTGGCGTTGCGTACACGGTCGGGGCAACTCTTGGAGGCCTGGGAAACGTGCGGAGCTGATTTCGTGCCGTCCGTCAAACGCGTGGTGCGCAACCGAAAGGCGTTCCGTACGCCGCCACCGACCTACCCTCATAATCGGTAGAAGCGGCGACTCGACTTCAATCGGTAATTCTTGACACTAAGTCCTGAGGTAATCGACCGTCGTCCCTGAATTGGCCACGTGCAAATCCGCGACCGTTGCACATGGATGCCCGTGGGTGATTTCGCGGGGCAAGGATACCAATTGTGTCCCGCCAGATACACCCGGATCCGCCGCCGCTGGTGTGCCTTCTAGTCCGGCTGAGTCCAACATGCAGTTGCGAACCTACGTGTGCGAACCTACGTGAAACTTTCTTGAGGTTTCGCCGGGAAACCAGGCAAATTCGAGGTCTTTTCTCGGGCTGCGGAAAAAAAGGTTGCAAAGCGAACTGAAGTTGGTAAACTCCGTTCGCGGTCGCAAGGATACTTGGTGGGAAAGATACCCAAAAGAGCAAAATCAACGGGCTTTTTTGGTGAAAAGCTACCCACTTTGCAATAGCAGGCAAAAGCCACTTGAAACCGTCGGACGTGTTGAATGGAGTCGGCGCTTACGGCCGTGATCTGGTGACCGGTAACACGTTTCCCGTCAATTTGGTTCCCGTCGACCGCCCCCGATGGCTGGTGCCGCTGAATTCATTCTGGGTGAGTATCAGCGGACGCTCGATGAGCGGTTCCGGCTCTCGATTCCCACGGAGTTAGTCGAGGCGCTGGGGAACTCGAACGATCAGTATATCTTGGTCAAGGAGCGATTGGGCTGTTTGAGTCTCTGGAACGCCGCAGCATGGCAATCCAAGTTGAATGACGGCGTCGAACTGATCCGGGGCAAAATGCGGGCGGGTCGACTGGAAGGACGACTGGGTGACGTTCAAATATTAGGGCGTCTACTCTCGACGAGACATAAGGCGTTGTCGCTCACAGGGCGCGGACGGTTGATGGTTCCCGAGGGTTTTCGAGAGTTCCTGCGAGTTGAGCCCGGGAGCGATTGCCTGGTAGTTGGGGCTGCCGTTTGCATCGAGATATGGAGTCCGGCCGCGTGGTTGGCCTACTTAGAGAAGCGAATTCCACGTTTTCGGCGGCTCTTCGATCGTTTATCAAGTTAGCTGGATTATTTCCGCTACTAAATTGCCGCGAAACACGCGCCGTCGAAAAGCCAGCGCCCATGCCCGGTACGGAGAAAGGGCCATTGTTTTCCCTTCCCTGTCACTCGGACGGAAAGCAAAATTCCAGGGATGGGTCGATCGTGGCATGGATGCCATTTTCCTTCTCCGGCCGGGCGTGGTTTTTTATTTTCCGGCGTGCTGGCGACGTCGAATGCGCTTCGCGGGTGTCTGGAACCTTTGGCTGAATGCACGTGATCCATTGGAATGCGGCGGCGCAGCCAAAGGTTCCACTCACCCTCCGAACCCTGCCTGCAACGCTAGCAACGCGTGCTCTCAACGCACGGTCGGGCTTCGCAAGAAATTGCGGACCCATTTCTTCTCTGCTAGCACGATGGTCGGCGTCCGATACTAACCGATGCGTGCTCGACACGAACGCGCGCTGGTCGCCCCCGCGTCGATCCATCGCTGGCCGCAAAGGAGAAACTCGTGCGCAACCGATCGGCAAAGATATTGCTCGCCTTGATGGTGTCGATGGTTGGCGTCGCCCGGGCCGACGACTGCGGCAAGGCCTGCCGCGACGGCGTGCTGTTTCCCTATATTCAGCCCGTCTGCCAGCCGCCTTGGTACGTGGCGAACCCCTGGACCGTCGTCACGTGCCGCTGCTCGCCCAACGCGCCCTGCTTCCGGCCGATCAATCGGGCCGTGAACTACCACCGCGGACCGGTGGGCTACGCGCCCTATCCGCAGCAGTGCTATCCAAAATACCGCAGCGAGCAACAGACCGAGTCGCGCGAAGAAGTTCCCGCGCCCTACGCCCCATAAGCTGGCAGTGGTTTGCGGAGCGGCCAACGGAAGTGTGCCATGCCTTCACCGGCGCTAGCCGGGGTAGGCATGCGTGGACTGCGGAGGGACGACGGCTCGCTTACGCTCCCGCTGCGCGTCGTTAGCGCGTGGCATGCAATCTGTAGGTATGCGTCTGCCTACGTTGGATGCAGCGTCGGAATGGACTCCGCGTCGATCGACAGCGGCACGTTGCGCGCGCCAGCGAAATAGGCTGCGCTCGACCATCGCCACTCGACAGCCGATTGGGTAAGCCCACGGCGGACCGGATTGTTGTGGATGTATTCAATCGTCGCATGGACGCTCGTCGTATCGATGAGGTTGCGGTCGAATCCTCCGCCTCGCTGCCAGAAGCGGTGAGCGACGCGTCCGTTTGGCTGTACGTCGTTCATCACGGATAACGACGAGGGATCCTCGCGCGAGAGGAACGCGACGGCTCGTCGTGTCACGGGGATCTTGATTGCGGCCAAGATCTTGCTCATTTCATATCTCTCGCGACCTGGATAGAGTACGACGTGGACATGTTCCGGCATGATGACATAGGCCCAAATTTGGAAACCGAGCTTGCGGCGCGCGCTGTCCAGCGCATCGACAAGCCATTGCCGCGTCCGGTCCTTGGACAGAAACGGCTGCCGTTTGAAACAGGAAAATGTCAGAGAATGGACGTGGCCCGGCTCGTTGAAGCGACGGCAGGATTTGAAGCGGCGAGCATCGTTTGGGAGCATTTCGGGTCCCGCATTGTCACGCTCGAAACCGTGCGATTGCATGCCTACCCCGGCTAGCGCCGGTGAAGGCATGGCACACTTGACTGCAATCACTCTTCCCGATGCACACTCCGTCCTATTCTCGCGCTCCCACGCCCTCGTCTTTCGCACGTTCGCCGCGGGCGGCATGCCGCTCGATTGCCGCGCCGATGAAGCCCGTGAACAGCGGGTGCGATGCCGTGGGCTTGCTCTTGAATTCCGGGTGGAATTGCACGGCCACGAACCACGGATGGCCTGGCAGTTCGACGACTTCCACCAGCGAGCCGTCCGGGCTGGTACCCGAGAAGATCATTCCGTTGGCCTCGAACTGCTGGCGGTAGACGTTGTTGAACTCGTAGCGGTGACGATGCCGTTCAAAGATTCGCGTCGTACCGTAGGCCGCGGCCGCCCGACTTTCTGGCAGCAGTCGTGCTTCCTGGGCGCCCAACCGCATCGTGCCCCCTTTATCGGTAATGGACCGTTGCTCGTCGAGCAGGCAAATCACGGGGTGCGGCGCGTCCTTGTTGAATTCCGTGGAGTGCGCGCCTGCGAGGCCAATGACGTTTCGGGCGAACTCGATCACGGCGCACTGCATCCCAAGACACAATCCCAGGTACGGTATGCCCCGCTCGCGAGCGAAACGGATGGCCTCGACCTTGCCTTCGATGCCGCGCTCGCCGAAACCGCCCGGCACGAGCAACCCATCGTAGCCGGTCAGCAACCGCTCGGGCCCCTCGCGCTCGACCTCTTCGCTTTGAATCCGTTGAATTCGGATCTGCGCGGAGTGTGCGATGCCAGCATGGTCCAGCGCTTCGTAGATCGATTTGTACGCGTCGCGGTGCTCGGCGTATTTGCCCACCACGGCGATCGAAATCTCATGATCGGGATTCCGCAAGCGGTGCAACAGCTCGCGCCAGTCGTCCAAATCGAGCGAGCCGGCCGGCAGCCCCAGCCGTTTGACGATCAGCGCGTCGAGCTTGTTGTCGACCAGGCTCAAGGGCACTTCGTAAATGGAAAAATCCTTGTCCTTCTCCTCGATCACCGCCTCGCTGGGCACGTTGCAGAACAGCGCGATCTTGTCGCGGTCTTCGCGGCTGATGCTCCGCTCGGTTCGGCAAATGAGAATGTCGGGCTGCACGCCGATCTGCCGCAATTGGCCCACCGAGTGTTGCGTGGGCTTGGTCTTCAACTCGCCAGCCGCCTTCAGATAGGGCACTAGCGTCAAGTGGATGTAAAGGCAGTTTTCCTTGCCGACGTCGAGCGAGAATTGCCGGATCGCTTCGAGAAAGGGCTGGCTTTCGATATCGCCCGCCGTGCCGCCAATCTCGGTGATCACCACGTCGACGTTCTCGCCGGCCAGCTTCTGGATGACGCCTTTGATTTCGTTGGTGATGTGCGGAATCACTTGCACGGTTTTTCCCAAAAACTCGCCGCGCCGTTCCTTATTGATCACCGACAGGTAAATCTGGCCCGTGGTGTAGTTCGAGTCGCGTGTCAGCGGGCCATGCGTGAAACGTTCGTAGTGACCTAAGTCCAGGTCGGTCTCGCTGCCGTCATCGAGCACGTACACCTCGCCGTGCTGATAGGGACTCATCGTGCCGGGGTCGACGTTGATGTACGGGTCGAGCTTCTGCATGCGAACCCGCAGGCCGCGACGTTCCAATAGCATGCCGATCGAAGCGCTGGTGAGGCCCTTGCCCAACGAGCTCACGACGCCGCCGGTGACGAAGATGTGTTTGGTCATGGAGTTTTATGAATGCGAATTATCGAGGAAGCAATTGTCAACGAAAACGGCGCGAGCGCTTAGCCATCGCGGCCACGCGATGTCCGAAACGCGTTAACTCAATCAAAGGGGAACGGCCCGATTTGGGCCCAAAGGGCAGGACCAGGGACCGCGAACCCTGGAACCACATCCTAGCGTGATCGCGTCCGTTCGACAAACGCCCGATAATCCTGCGGCGTATCGATGCCCACGGTCGATTCGTCGACCACGCTCACCACGATCTCGTGGCCCGCTTCGAGCACGCGCAATTGTTCGAGCTTTTCCACCTGCTCCAGCGGCGACGGCGGCAATTGGGCAATTTCGAGAAGAAACTCGCGGCGATAGGCGTACATGCCCACATGCTGAAAAAAGTGCGGCGGATTGTCGGTGAGCAGCCCGTCGTCCCATTGCCGGGCGTGCGGAATCGGGCTGCGGCTGAAGTACAGGGCCCGCCCCCGCGAGTCGAAGACCACTTTCACGCAGGCGGGGTCCTCATATTGGTCGCGGCGGCGAATGGGCGTGGCCAGCGTGGCCATCGGCGCCTGCGGGTTTTCTTCCAGCAGCCGGATGACCAAATCAATGCTCGATCCGGCCAACTCCGGCTCGTCCCCTTGCACGTTCACAAAAATTTCAATATCCGGGCGGCGACTCGCGACTTCAGCCACGCGATCGGTGCCGCTGGCCGCCAGGGGACTGGTCATCTCGGCCACTCCGCCGAAGCCGTAGACTTCGGCCAAAATCTCCTCATGATCCGTGGCCACGCAAACGCCCTCGGCCAAGGTCGAGCGGCAGGCCGCTTCATAAGTGTGCTGGATGAGCGACTTGCCGGTCTCGCGCAGCAGCATCTTCCGCGGCAGCCGAGTCGAGGCCAGCCGAGCGGGGATGACGATGAAGCTCTTGGTGCGGCTGCGCGGAACAAAATGCGGCTGGGACATGCGTCAGACCCTCCCTGGTCAGCGCGATAATTCATAACATTTCCGGCCGCATCTGGCCAGACTAGATGCAACGCTGCCAGCCGATCGAACTTACACAGTGCCCCCCGATTCTTCAGGCCGGTTTGAGCGTCGAAATTATGGTAAACTATGCTGAATATGAATGACTTCCCTCCCCGACGATCCTCCGGCAACGCCGTAATTGAGTGCTATAAACGCGACGTCGATCGCACGCTCCTGCGTGAGAACCTGAAATTGACCGTCGAGCAACGACTGGACCAACTCATGGTGTGGCAGCGATTTGCCGTAGAAATGCGGGAAGCGGGCCGCAGGGCAAGGGCTGGCAAGTGAAAAGTCCGTCTGTAGCGGATATTCCGGCGCTTCTCAAGCTCCTCGTCGACGGAGGCGTCGAATTCATCGTTGTGGGTGGAGTCGCCGGAGTCGTGAACGGCGCGGCAAGAGTGACTTTTGACCTGGATGTCGTTTACCGCCGTACAATTGAGAACATCGCTCGGCTTGCCAGGGCGCTCGATGGGCACTCGCCTTACCTGCGCGGGGTCCCACTCGGCTTGCCGTTCATCTGGGACGAAAAGACGATCTCGGCAGGGCTGAATTTTACGTTGGATACGGACCTGGGTAGCTTGGACCTCCTTGGAGAGATCGCCGGAGGAGGACAATACGAATCGCTCATCGCCGACACCTTCGTGGTCGAGGCGTATGGACTGCAATGTGCCTGCGTGACTCTCGATAAGTTAATTGAATTAAAAACTGCCGCGGGTCGGCCAAAGGACTTGGAAGCCATCGCCGAACTCGAATCGTTGCGCGAAGAGCGCCAGCAGCCGCCTCGCTCGTAACCAAACCATCGTAGGAGTCCTAGCATATGTGCGGCATCGTCGGCTACGTGGGCTATCGCGAGGCGGCGGACTTTCTCATCCCCGGATTGCGGCGGCTCGAATACCGCGGCTACGACAGCTCGGGCGTTGTCACAATTACTCCGCAAGGTCGCTTTGCCCTGACCAAGGCAGCCGGCCGCCTCGATCGGCTGACCTCGCGCCTGGCCGATGCGCCGGTGAGTGGCCATATCGGCATCGGCCATACCCGCTGGGCCACGCACGGCGCCGCGACCGACGTCAACGCCCATCCGCATTTCGGCGGCGACCAGGCCCTGGCCATCGTTCACAACGGAGTCATCGAGAACTACCGTGCGCTGAAGGAGTATCTCACCGGCGCCGGATACGTGTTTCGCTCCGCGACCGACACCGAGGTCGTCGCGCACCTGCTGGCCGATTGCCTGGAGAAGGAACTGGCCGTTTCTCCGCACCATCCTGCCAAGGATCTCGCCCATGCCGGTTACGCGCCGCTGGTGGCCGCAGTGAACGTGGCCCTCTCCAAGCTGCGCGGCACCTACGGCCTGGCGATTCTCTTTCGCGATTACCCCGACGTGCTGATCGCCGCCCGGCACGGCAGCCCCTTGGTTGTCGGCGTCGGCGAGAACGAGCACTTCGTGGCCAGCGACGCTTCGCCCTTGGTGGGTTGCACCAACAAGATCGTCTACCTGGCCGAGAACGAGCTGGCCGTGATCACGGCCGACTCGCTCCGTGTGATTCATCGCGACCAGGGCGAAATAACGCACAGCGTACAAACGCTCGACATGCAGGCCGACGACGTCGGCTTGGCGGGCTACGAGCACTTCATGCTCAAGGAAATCTTCGAGCAGCCCGAGACGATCCAAAACGCCATGCGCGGGCGGCTCAGCATGGACGAAGCCACGTCGCACTTCGGCGGCCTGAATCTTACGCCGCAACAATTGCGTTCGGTCGATCGCATTCTGCTGACGGCCTGCGGCACGAGCTTTCATGCGGCCATGGTAGGCGAATATCTGATCGAGGAATTCGCCCGCATCCCCGTCGAAGTGGAATACGCCAGCGAGCTCCGCTACCGCAACCCGCCCATGGATCGCAACACACTCGTCTTTGCCATCACGCAAAGCGGCGAAACGGCCGACACGCTGGCCGCGCTGCGCGAGATGAAACGGCAGGGCCATCCCACGCTGGCCATCTGCAACGTCGTCGGCAGCAGCATCGCGAAGGAATCCGACGGCGGCATCTACCTGCACGCCGGGCCGGAAATCGGCGTGGCCTCGACCAAAGCCTTCACCAGCCAATGCGTGGCGCTGACGATGCTGGCCCTGTACTTCGGCCGGCTGCGGCATTTGAGCTACGCTCAAGGCATGCGCATTATTGAAAAGCTGCAAGAGCTGCCCGAAAAGGTCCGGCAGACGCTGCAAACCGACGCCGAGGTCCGCCGCATCGCCGCCAAGTATTACCAGTGCAACAATTTCCTCTACCTCGGCCGGCAGTTTAACTTTCCGACCGCGCTCGAGGGGGCGCTCAAGCTCAAGGAGATCAGCTACATCCACGCCGAGGGCTACCCGGCCGCGGAGATGAAGCACGGCCCCATCGCCTTGATCGACGAGAACACGCCCAGCGTGTTTTTGATTCCGCACGGCGTGGTGTACGACAAGGTGATCGCCAACATGGAAGAGATCAAGGCCCGCGGCGGCCCGGTGATCGCGGTCACCTGCGAAGCCGGCGCCCACGCGGCCGACCTGGCCGACGACGTAATCCACGTCCCCACGGTCGACGACTTCTTACAGCCGATCGTGGCCAGCATTCCGCTGCAGCTCTTGGCGTACCACATCGCGGTCCTCCGCGGCTGCGATGTGGACAAACCGCGCAATTTGGCGAAAAGCGTGACGGTGGAGTAACTGGCACGCTGACGAGATCAAAGGCGAGCGGGATGCGTAAGCTTCCCGGTGCGCTGCGACAAAGCCCCGCGTCGCAGCAGCGCAGGAATTCCCCTTCCGTGAGGGAGGGGTTGGGGGAGGGTGAAAGCGCGGATGCTTGCGCGGGCAAGATTATGCGCGAGCGATGTGCGACGCAACGTCGGCGAGCGGGACGCGTCAACTTCCCGGTCAGTGGGGCGACTCCAATCCAGCGTCGCGGTGTCCCTGGAATTCTGCGCGAGGCGGCGTGCAAGCTGCCGACAGCGCCTGCAGAGTCGCTTCCGAAACGGAAAGTCGATTGATCATCCGCCTGCGCGTCGCTTTCGATGTTTCTCCAAGACCTTTTGGATGAGGTCATCGGCAACTCGGAAAATCGGGGCTCGCAGCATTTCGGCCGCGATCTCCAGATCCAACAGCTCCGCGAGCGCCCCTCGTTCTAGAATTCCAAGCGTCCCGACAACCGACAATCCACGCTGCCGCGCGGCTTCACGTCCATCGCGCTCATCGATAAGCAGCAGGTCGGCCGAGAGTTCGCAGGCAAGGCATATCGCTGCTTCTTCGCCCGGATCGAGTGCCGCGATTCGATCCACTTTGGTAGGGTCGCGGACCTCGAGCCATGTCGGCATTTCTTGGACGAACAATCGGATTGCTTCGGGTGCTCGAGCGTGAGACAGCTCTTGCAGCACCGCGGAGGGAATGAAGACTCTCCCGAAGAGTTGTGGAAGGATGTCGACATGTTGGATCTGGACTAACGTGCTAATCGGACTCGTGTCGGCAACAACCAACATCAGGATGCGTCCGGCAGCACGTTCCGCAGCGTCGCGCGGTCGGCCTCAAGATCGGCCAGATTGTAGTTCCAACGCACGCCGTGCGAACCCAGCCAGGCCTCGGCGTCGAAACGGGACTCGAACCCCAAAAACCGCCGCACTTGGCCGAGTCCGAATCGATTCGAGCGATACCCTTCGAGCACCAGCGCTTCGAGCGCGGCGCGGTCCAGATTCGGACCGAAGCTCTCGCGCAACTCTTGCTCGATTTCGGGTGACAGGTTAATCGTAACGGTCATGGAATCATTGCCTCGCTTAGTCAAGGGTACGTCGCGGCTAACCCCTCGGTCAAGTCCGCCGCTGACAGCATTTGGCAGCGCAGCCTGACCGCCCCCCTCACTCCTCCTTCAACAACTCCCGCAGCATCGCCTCGCGGCGTTCCAAAAACATCCGCGTCGTCTTATAGTGTTCCGTCTCGGTGTACTCGACCGTGCGGATGC
>Ga0163144_10007178_pt1 | contig 24465 bp, 19 predicted proteins | sample OliLak19BULKMAT1_FD_123175 | JGI IMG/M metagenome (GOLD analysis project Ga0163144, IMG submission 123175) | Freshwater microbial mat bacterial communities from Lake Vanda, McMurdo Dry Valleys, Antarctica - Oligotrophic Lake LV.19.BULKMAT1 | ecosystem: Environmental > Aquatic > Freshwater >...
CGGTCTCCACCCTCTCGGTCTCCACCCTCTCGGCTGGTCCCTTGGCCGCCGAGCAACCGGGCGTCGCATCTGTTCCTGCCCCCGTCCCCATTCGGATCATTTGGGAGGAGGATCGCGAGACGACGGCCGTGTGTGTGGGCAGTCCGACTTGGTTCGTGACCTTGGTAAGCCAGAGCGAGTCGATGCCCCAAGCGGCCCTTAAGGTAACGGTGAAGGTGGCTGACCGCTCGATTGCTGGAAAAGTGATCCATTACGACCTCGCCCGCGGTCTCTGTCTGGTCGAGACGAGTGAAGCCGGGGCGACGCCTCTCCCGCTGCCGGAGATCACGTCACCGACACCGCGTCCCGGCGTTATGCTGCGTTCGCTCAGCGCCAGCACCGACTGTCGCTCCACCATCGTTGGCAAAGATTGGATGTATGAAGGGGAAAGTTTCGCTTTGCCATTTTTCCGAGTCCGTCTTGCCGAGTCGGATAATCGCTGCCCGCCCGGGACTCCTCTGGTCAATGACGCGGGTGAACTGGAAGCAATCCTGACCGACCACGATCTCGGCAGCGCCAGTGAGGCTCACGCCATTCCCGTGGCTCAGATTCGCAAACTCCTCCAGGAACTGGAAAAATTTCAGGAGACCGGACCGGTCTGGGTCGGCATGCTTTTGAGCAACGATTCCTCCACCCCCGAAGTGAAAGAAGTCGTCCCCGAGTCTCCTGCCGCTGCCGCCGGACTCGCTCCCGGGGATGTGGTGCTCTCGCTCAACGGGAACAAGATTACGGACCTTAATGATTTGGTCGAAGCGATCCATTGTCTTCCGGCCGGTGAAGAAGCGAGCATCACGGTTTTGAGGGGGCTGAAGAAAGAACGCCTTGAGATCACCCCCCGATTCATCGCCGGGATCGAAGTGGGCGCTCGTTGACGATCTCGGGCAGGACTGTCTTAGTCGAGAACGTCAGCGACCGCCGACATACCCGACCCGACCTTGCAAGGCGCGCATCAAGGTGAGCTGATCCGCCGATTCCAAGCCTCCCCCGGCCGGCAGGCCTTGGGCGAGCCGGGAGATGTGCAAGGTTTCCCGACCGCGCAGGAGGTCTGCCAGATAGTGTCCGGTGGCCTCACCTTCGACATCCGATCCGAGGGCAAGGATGACTTCCCGGAAATCGCCTTCAGCGAGGCGATCAAGCAGAGCACCGATCCGCAGGTCCTCCGGCCCCACTCCGTCAAGTGGCGCGAGCCGACCGCCCAGCACATGATACTGTCCCGCATAGGCTCCCGAACGCTCCATCGGCAGGATGTCCGTGGCTTGTTCCACGATGCACAGGGAGGTCCGGTCGCGATGCGTATCATCGCAGATCACGCAGTGCGCGGCCTTCCCCGAGAAAAATCCACAGGTGCCGCACTCCACCACCTCCTCGGCGCAGCGTGACAAAGCTTCGGCCAATCCCGTCATCGTTTGCGCGCCTTGGCGAAGCAAATGCACGGCGATCCGCTCCGCGCTCCGTGGACCGATCCCGGGAAGGGTGCGCAGATGGGCAATCAGATTTCTGACAGCTTCGGGATAGTCAACCTTCGGCATGCTCTACAAATACCGGGTCGTGCGGGCATGCCCTTCCTCGGTCAACTCGGCAACCCGCCGGGTGGCCGGAGCTCCGGCCGCCGTAAGCTGCTCCTGGCAACGGGAGATGAAATAGTCGAGCGGTCCGTCGTCTTCCGCCCAGCGGGCTTTGCTAAGGAACTCCAGTGCTTCGTCATAGCGCCGGCCCCGATAGGCCACCACCCCTTTCCAAAAGTTGATCCGGCGCAGCTCCGCCTCTTCATTCAGATCATTCGTCGCTCCCAGTAGCTGATAGGTCTCCGTCATGGCCTGAGTCGAGGCGTCGAAGAACATCTCCAGAGGCCGGACGGCAAACCGCTCCTCCACGGCCACCGCCGTCGCTTCGGATACGATCAAATCCGAACGATAGGTCTGGTTCAAACCAGAGAGTCGTCGGGAGTAATCAACCACTCCGCCGAGACCGCTCAGAGCATGCTGATCCCTCGATCCGTAGATCCCGACCGTCACCCGATCAGTGGCGAGTCCAACGCCGCAGTCGAGACTGCAGAACCATCGGTTTTCGCATTCGGTTCGGAGATGACGCAGCCGGGTGCGCAGATCAAGTGCGGCGGTGCAGGCCTCGGCGGCATGATCTTGCGAGGGGCTGAGCAATCCAAAATAGACTCTCACCTGCTCGGGGCTGGCCGGATCGAGGTAACCTCCCCGCGCCACCAGAGAGGAGGCGATGGTGCGATAAAAGAGGTTCACCATTTTAAGCCGCTCCTCCGTGCCGAGCATCGACTCCGGGGCCGCTTCGAGGGATGGGGAAAAAATCCGGCAGGTCACCACCGTGACTTCGCGCTCGACCCCGTTCCAATCGAGAGGATGCCGCTGGGTCAGCAGCTTCCGGAAGGTGGCCGAAGAGACCCGCGTCCCGAGGGTGCGCTCCAGAACCCGCTTCCGGCCTCCCCATTCCGTGGTGGAGAATACCAGGGCTCCCGTAGCCGCGAGGAGGATCGCGACGAGCGGGGCGGAGGGATCGAAGATCACTCCATAAACCGAGAGGAGGGGAGCCAGCATGGCCACGAGGGCCGCGGCGAAGCCGAGCAGAAACAAGCGGGCGCCGCCGTGGGACACGTCGATGAGGCACCATGAGATCCCGCCCGCCCCCACCACCACCAGCAGAATCTCAAGCCATGCGACCGCTTGAGGAGACTCGACCGGGAACCAGGCCCGGGCGGCGAAGAGCGCCACCAGAGCGTCGCGGGATCCTTGAAAAACTCCGAGGGAATACAGCCCGATCACCAGAAGTGCCGCCGTGAGGGCGATGAAGCAGGCGATGGTCGCATAGTTTCGCATGAAAAGGGCAGCCGGGCGGTGAGCCCGTTCGGTCCTCCATCATACGAGAGCTAGACCGATTCGGCAAGGCGAAGCAAAGAGCCGGCTCACAGCAGGAAACCACCGAGAATCTGTTTCGCCCGCGTGCGGACGAAGGAGCGGCTCGCCGCCGTCCGACTGCCCATTCCGACCGACTCGGGCGTCAGCGCCTGGTTTGAGGCGAAGTCCTGCACTGCCTGGACATGGTCGGTCTGCTTTTCCACCGGAGCCAGGACCGGAGTCAAACCGGTCGCCCGACAGAAACGCCCGAATGAAGCGAAATACCGCCGATGCAGCCACGCAGCGTGGGTTCGCAATTCGATCAGATCTACCGCAAGTGCCTCGGACAGGGCCTCAGCCCAGTTTTCCTCGGGAGCAAATTCAATGGGGACTGCATCATGCTCCCACAGTTCTCCATAACTCCGGGCCTCCGCCGTGCCATCGGGCACATTGATGCGCGCCACTCCTCCGGACATCGCGATCACCCGGCAACTGACGCTGCTCCCGCAATAAAGGCGGGCGTGCAGCAAGAGAGAAGCGACATCCCAGATGTTCTTCGAGGGAAAAACCGCCGCCTGCCATTCGGGATACGCATCCGCCCAGGTGCGCAAGGAGGCGATGGCCTCGGTTCGCTGCGGTTCTTCATTGTAAAAGAATACCAGGCCCAGGTTTTGGTCTGAGCTGACTTGGCGAAGCGCCTCGATCAGACGATTTTGATCTGCGGGAGCGATCCGGGAGACTTCGACGGCGATCCAGCCGTTCGGGAACCTTGCCCGCATCGCCGCGAGCGGGGCGCGATCCCGGGCTTCGCGGAGGGGGCGCGCACAAGCCTGGGGCAGCACGCTCAGAGCGCATGGCATTCGTTCCACCGGGACGCCGGCCGCTTCGAGATACTCTGCCCCGTTCTCATCACGCACCCCGACGAAACTCGCGGCACGCAGCGTGGCGAGGAGTTGTTCCCGGGTCGCATCATCAAGTTTCTCCGGTTCCGCCAGACCGACGGCGTGGAAACTCGCCCGGCTGTTGCTGAAATCTCCTTCGGGAGCGAGTACGTAAGCGAGTTCCCCGGTCTGACCGGAACGGCGGCGCACGAAATTCGTCAACTCCGTCCGGCAGCGGAATTGCAGCAGATTTTCGAAGCGTTCCTGCTCGTCGCCTTCGACAGTACTCCCGTAGGCAGTGATCAGATCGATCCCGAGCAGGTCGCCGCCTACGTGAACCAGTTGCAGGCCCGACCCGCCCATTTCGAGCGCGCTTTCTCCAAAATTCCGGACGGCGTGTCCGCCCCAGGGAGTCTGGTCCGAGGCGACCAGTCCCGCACAGCGCACCCGGGAAAAATGACACAGTCGGCTCACCGCCTGCGACATCAGCAGGTCGCCGGCCCGGTATCGGTCATGCCGCCCGATCAGCAGAGCCTCCTGCGCGGGAGCGGCGATGCCATTGACGTCGCGGACCGGCTCCACCCAGTTCAGTCCGGGATGATGATGCAATGTCCCGTTGCGGGGGAGGGGAGCTACGGTTGGCGAGTTTTCTGAAAAAAAGAGAGCGTTCGGAGCGGCGGACATGCCTGGATACTACGCTTTTATTGATTATTTACAATAATTAATGGTATTTCCAGAAATTTTTTTAGTCCGTAAGCCAGTTCGAGAGGGAATGCAAAGTGCTCCTCGGTGGGCAAAGGAGGGAGAAAGCGTGAAACTGCGAAGAAATCCTTCTCCTTGATCCTGGAAGTTTGGCAAACTTAACTGATATGGGCGATAAGATCGTCCTAGTGCCGGGAAATTCTTTCCAAAACTGCGTATTTTCGTCAAACTTCGCAAAATTGAACTTGCTAACCGTGCAAAGATTGCGATTTTGTTGCCAACTTCGCTCCTCATCCCCTATGGCTACCAAAAAGACAGAACCACTCGACGGCGCTCAGGCGCTCATCATGACGCTCAGCAGCCTTGGGATCGAATACGTCTTCGGATATTCCGGCGGCGCCGCACTCCCCATCTTTGACGCCCTCGAAACCGTCAAATCCGATATCAAGTTCGTCCTCACCCGCCACGAGCAGGGCGCGACCCACATGGCGGATGGATATGCCCGCGCCACCGGCAAGCCCGCCGTGGTGCTCGTGACCTCCGGCCCGGGTGCCGGCAACACCATCACCGGCATCATGACCGCGCAGATGGATTCCATCCCGATGATCATCGTGACCGGCCAGCAGGTGACCTGGATGCTGGGAAAAGACGCCTTTCAGGAGGCCGACATCTTCGGCATCACGATCCCCATCGTGAAGCACAACTACCTCGTTCGCGAAACAAACGAGCTTCCCCGTGTTGTTCGCGAGGCCTACCACATCGCCACGACGGGACGTCCCGGACCGGTGCTCATCGATGTGCCGAAGAACATCAGCCAGTCGCCCTTCACCGGTGACCTCGAGTGCGAGATCGATCTTCCCGGCTACCGTCCTGAGAAGGGTTTCGATATCGACAGCACCTCCATCGAGGAGGCGGCTCGTCTCATCAACCTAGCGAAGAAACCCGTCATCCTCGCCGGACACGGTGCGATGCTCTCGGGGGCTGAGCGCGAGTTGATGGAGATCGCCACGAAACTCGACTGCCCGGTGACCTCGACCCTCCTCGGCAAAGGCGTTTTCCCCGAGACTCACGCCCTTTCCCTCGGCATGCTCGGCATGCACGGGACCGCGTATGCAAACAAGGCGATCTGCGAGTGTGACCTCATTTTCAACATTGGTTCGCGTTTCGACGACCGCATCATCGGGCAGGCCGACAAGTTCGGCGCCAACGCCAAGATCATCCACATTGATCTCGATATCTCCGAGATGGGCAAGATGATCGTGGCCGATGTCGAGGTGGTGGGCGATGCCAAGACCGCGTTGAGGCAGCTCATCCCGCTGGTGGAGAAGAAAAAGCGTCCCGAATGGAACGAGCACATCAACGGCTACAAGAAGAAGTATCCCCTTGCTTACAAAAAGCAGGGCGGTCTCCGCATGCAGCACGTTCTTGACGAGATCAACGATCTTACCGGCGGCAACGCGATCATCACGACCGACGTGGGACAGCATCAGATGTGGGCGGCCCAGTTCTGCACGAACGATGAATCCTTCAAGTGGATCAGCTCGGGCGGAGCCGGAACGATGGGCTTTGGATTCCCCGCCGCGATCGGCGCCCAGTTCGCTTGTCCGAATGAGACGGTCATCGCGGTTTGTGGGGACGGCGGTTTCCAGATGACGCTTTGCGAACTCGCCACCGCCGTGATTCACAAGCTGCCGGTCAAGATTCTCGTGCTCAACAATCACTACCTCGGCATGGTGCGCCAGTGGCAGGAACTCTTCTTTGACAATCGCGAGAGCGGAGTGGATCTCATCGGTAACCCCGACTTCGTGAAACTCGCCGAGGCTTACGGTTGCAAGGGCATCAACATCAAGCGTCCCGCCGACGTTCGGAAGAAGCTCCAGGAAGCCCTCGACTACAACGACGGCCCGATCCTCATCAATGTCGAGTGCATCAAGACCGAGAACGTCTTCCCGATGATCCCCGCCGGGGCGGCCCTCGAGGACATGCTCACGGAACCGCCGAAATACAAAATGGCCAAACCCATCGGATCGACTTGATTGTCAACTTCGCTGACGGCGATTAGCATGTTAGCGATTCGCTGTTTAGCAGCGAAATCACAACAGTCACTTCACCGTTGGTAAATTGCCTTCGTGCAACCTATCATCTCTTTCAGACTTATTCTTACCCGGCTAAAAAGCAAAATCGCTTTCGGCTAAAAAGCTCTTCCCCCCATGGCCCGAATCATCACCACCACCGACAAGAAACCGAAGCCGCGGCCTGACATCGTCGATGGCCACACCCTTAGCATGTATGTGAATAACAAGCCGGGTGTGCTCATGCGCATTTGTCAGATCTTCGCCCGCCGCGCTTACAACATCGACTCGCTCGTTGTCTCGCAGGGGCGTGATCCGCGTTTCTCCCGGCTCACCCTCGGGATCAGCGGTGATCCGGCCGGTCTTACCCAGATCATCCTTCAGTGCGACAAGCTCATCGACGTGATCCACTGCTTTGAACACACTCCGGAAGACGCCGTCGTGCGCGAACTGGCCCTCATCAAGATCAAGGCTGAGAATGCCGGGCGTCGTACTGAGATCCTCCAGATCGTCGAGCATTTCGGTGGAAAGACCGTCGACTTCGCCGAGTCGTCCATGATCATCCGGATCGAAGGCGCGAGTGACAAAGTGGATGCGTCGATGCGTCTGCTCAACAACTACGACATCATCGAGACCGTGCGCACCGGCAAGGTCGTGATGGCTCGCGGTGAGCAGACGACTTGAGTTGGGTGTAGTTACGTTTAGGGAGCATTCTGAGCGGCACAGGACAGTTCTTATACTTCTCCGCGTGAAGTTTTCGGAATGTTATAGTGGAAGCGGCGTCCCGCCGCTTTTCCGTTCGACAAGCGGCGTCCCGCCGCTTCTACCTTCCAATGAACTCCGAAAAGGCGATGCAGGGAAGTGTGACCGAACATGTCAAGCAGACGCTCAATCGTAAGCTCAGGAACCGAAAATATGGGGGCAGTGGAGCAAATTGACAGAAGGAAATTCTATACTCAAGGACCGGCCTGAACGGCGCTTCACCCCGGACGAGCGCCGCACGGAGGTGCGATAGATCGTCGCACATTTCGGCGGCAAAACCGTCGATCTGATGGAGGCATCCATGGTGGTGTGAATCGAGGGTGCTAGAAGTCCGTCGGGCATTGAGCGTTTGAGCGAGAGTCGAGTGGTTCGAGTCAGTGTGGTCATGAGGTAGTAGTGTTTTTGTGAACACAAATGACGAAACCGAGGGGAAATTCGGGCCGAAGTCCCTCGTTTCGCAGCCGGGCGGGCTGATTCCGACAGGCTCCTGGCATGAGTAGCAGCAACGAGGTAAAGATTCAGTCCTGCGAGAGTGGCGAAGCCGAGGGCGACGGCGAGAGCTTCAGGGTCGTCCATGAGAGGTAGAGGTGTAGGGTGAGAATATCCCGGAAAAACAGATGTTCGTCTCGCATTCCGATGCGCCGCCCCTTTCGACTACAACCGATCGCGCTCATTGTAATCGTAGGAGAAAATCCCGCTTGCCTGGCGTGATCATGATCTCCGAAAGCTGTATGTATGATGTATCTTTACCCCATGAAAGAACAGCTAACCGTGATCCTTTTCGTGACCATGGGGGCGCTCCCGTGGATTCCGGCACACGGCTTTGAGTCCATTTACGAGCGGGCCCCCATTCTCTACTACGAGAGAGAGCCTGACAACCGGGTCACCCGGCTCCTGGCGCAGGCTCAAAAAGAGGGATTCCTTTCCATCGGGACAGACCGCGAGATCCTGCTCGAACTGCTGGCGCGGCTGGAGATCCCGCTTGAGTCCCAGTTACTTGTGTTTTCCAAAACCAGCGCGCAGAACAGTCGTATCGCACCGAACACACCGCGCGCGATCTATTTTTCCGACGACGTTTACATCGGCTGGGTGCAGGGCGGGGAGATCGAGGTAGCGAGCCTCGACGAGCGGCTCGGGATGGTCTTCCATCTCATCAGGCTAAGCGACCGCGAAGACCATCGCCCGCCCGAGCTCGTGCGCGAGCGCTCGTGCCTGAACTGCCACGCGGGTTCTTCGAATCAGGATCTTCCGGGCCTCATGGTCCGCTCGGTCTTCCCGTCGGACTCGGGGCTGCCGCTTTTCGAGGCGGGCACCTTCCACACGCGTCAGAGCAGTCCCATCCACGAGCGGTGGGGCGGTTGGTATGTCACGGGTGAAGTCGAGAGTGAATCCCACCTCGGCAACGCCATTGCCACGGTTGTGAATCAAGGGGTCGGCGGGGTAGCTTTGCAACCCTTTGCCAGCGGGCGCGTTGATACGCTCGACGCCTTGTTCAACGCCGCACCCTATCCGTATGGTGGGCAGAGCGATGTCGTGGCGCTGATGGTGCTCGAGCACCAGACGGGAGTGCACAATGTCCTCGTCGAGGCGAATCTCACGACCCAGGCGACGCTTTATCGCCACAACGAAATGAAAAAAGCCTTCGGTGAGCCTGTCGAGGCTCCGCTTTCCGAGACAAACGAGCGCATCCTCGACCGCATGGCAGACAAGGTCCTGCACGAGATGCTCTACGTCGATGAAGTCGAGGTGCCCGGAGGGATCGAGGGAGGAGTGGCTTTTCAAAATGCCTTCCATGCAAACGCAAAGAAGAGCACCGACGGACGATCACTGAAAGATTTCCGCCTCTATGGGCGGCTCATGAAGTATCGCTGCAGTCACCTCATTTACTCCGAGGCCTTTGAAAATCTGCCATGGGAAATGCATACCCGCGTTCTCGACAAGCTTCACTCCATCCTTACGCGGCCGACCCCGTGGCCCGACTACTCGCATCTCGCCGACTCGGAGAGAGAGCATCTCCTCACGATCCTATCGGAGACAGTGCCGAATCTGCCGCCATCTTGGGAATGAGCGCGTCTTGATCGCGCGAGAACTGTGTTCTCAGGACTTTCTTCGTTTTCCGGGTCACCTCTGCCGATTCGAGGGCGGTACCCTGTTGATGATTCACAGGGACCGATTCACACGGACAGGCAAATAGTCTAGAGCCCCCATTCCCCGAAACCGGTTCATCCATTCTGCACCTTTTCCAACCCCGGGGCCATCGGCGGCAGGAGAGGTGAAAGGTTGAAAAAGCAAATTACTAGCAGTCGTGAAGTGGGTTCAGTTTTCATTCTGAATACCATCCAGGAAACCGTGCGAGCCATTGCTGAGGTTGGCGGCATTGGCCTCGTCGGTATCGATATGCATGGCGAGCACAAAGTTCGGGTCCACGCGAATGCGCACATCTCCGAAGATCAGCTCGCGGTCGCCGGGTATGCGGACGCGGACGGTGGATTTGTCCTTAACGCCGAAACGCAACGCGTCAGCCGGGGCCATGTGGATGTGGCGAAGCGCGCAGATCACACCTTTGTCGATGGCTACCTTTCCAGACGGACCTTCGAGCGTGCAACCGGGAGAACCGTCGATGTCGCCTGATTCGCGGATCGGAGGCTGGATGCCAAGTTTGAAGCGCTCGGTCATTGCGATTTCGACCTGCGTGGCCTTCCGCGTCGGCCCAAGGACGCGCACCCGCTCGATGCGACCTTTTGGGCCGGCGATGGTGAGCTGCTCATTGCAGGCAAACTGGCCTGGCTGCGATAGGTCCGAGTGTTTGGTGAGGCGGTGACCCGGACCAAAGAGCACCTCGACGTGCTCCTGCGCGAGGTGGATGTGATGGGCGGACACTTCGATCGGAATGATCTGCTCCCGGCTCGCCTCACTCTTCGTCTGGAGAAAGTGACGGCTCAATGCGCGTAAAGATTCGCGCGCGATCATGCGCTCGTCATCCGTCGGCACGACCAGCACCTTCACAGGCGATCCAGGTGTGGATATGCATTCGATCTCTTTTCCGGTCGCCGCTCGGTTGAGCCGCTCGTCGAGGTGGATGCCCATGCACCCCAGTCCTTGCAAGGCAGTGGCCCGCACTCCTGCACTGCCCTGGCCGATCCCGGCGGTGAAAACGAGCACATCAAGCCCGCCCATCGCCGCGACGTAAGCACCGATGTATTTGCGCACACCATAGCAAAACGCATCAAACGCAGTGAGAGCGCGAGGGTCTCCATGGTGGGCGGCTTCTTCCACTTCACGCATGTCACTGGGGATGCCGGAGAGTCCCGGCGGGCCGCACTTTTGAATCACCAATTCGTCAAGCTGCGCCGCGTTCATGCCCTCGGGGCCTTCCAAAAAGGCACCGATACCAGAATCGATGTCACCACAACGTGTTCCCATGATCAGACCATCGCCAGGCGTGAAGCCCATGGTTGTGTCCACCGACCGTCCATGGTCAATCGCACAAAGAGAAACTCCATTGCCGAGATGGCAGCTTACGATTTTTAGATCGCGCGGACTGCGTTTCAAAAACTGGGCAACAGCGAGGTTGACGTAGCTGTGAGATGAACCGTGGGAACCGTAGCGGCGCACCCCTTTCGTTTTGTAGCAGTCAAGAGGCAGTCCGTGGAGATAGGCGTGGCGTGGAAGCGTGGCGTGAAAGGCCGTATCGAACACGGCGACATGCGGCACTGATGGGAAGACGCGGCGCGCCTCCAGGATGCCTGCGACGTTGATGGGATTGTGCAGCGGAGCGAGCGGGCTGAGCGCCTCGATCTCCTTGAGCACGGCATCGTTGATTACTACCGCATTCGTAAATTTCTCTCCGCCATGTATGACACGATGGCCGACAACTGTGATCGCTGATGCATCATCGATCACGCCGGATGTCGGGTCGATGAGAGCAGTCAGCATCGCTGCAAATGCTCCCGCATGATCACCCTGCGGTAGCTCGCGCGTCAGTTCACCCTTCGCCCCTTTTTGCACGATTCGAGAGCCACTACCTCCGATATTCTCGACGTGTCCGTCCGCGGCGTTCTCCGGATGCTCCGTATCGTAGAAGCTGTATTTCAAAGACGAAGACTCGCAGTTCAGCACCAGGATGCGCTCAGGCCGCTCGCTCCGCAGCTTGAGCAGGCTCTCGCTTTGCCTGCGCGCGACGGCGCCGGCGATGGCTAGGTCCTTCATCCCATTCTGATAGCGCCCACTGCTACTCATCAAAAGCAATTGAGCCGCGCTTCTGTTGGCCATGATACGTGATTGGAAGAGCGTGAGCGGCACCAGCATCACCCTGCAACTTGACTCCGCCGTGATGTCCACGAGCAATGGATCACCGCTCATCAACGCCATCTCCCCAAAGGTATCCCCGGCTCCAAGTCGGCCGAGCAGTATCCGTTCGCCCCGGTCCACCGGCACAGAGGCTGCGACGCTGCCCTCCACGATCACACCGAGCGAATGCACGTCGTCGCCCGCATGCACAATGACCGCACCCGGCTGATATTGCTGGATTTGTGATCCCTCACCCAATTCCCGCCGCTCTTGCGCAGTAAAATGCGAGAGAAGCGGAACGCGGGTATCGATGAAGGCGAGATCGGCGGGAGTCATGACAGGAGTAGGAACGTTCGATTGGCTCGGGTCAGTATAGTTAACAAAACGGGCGACATAAATCCATCCGGGGGATTTCGTGTTTTGAACTCATTTTTCGAAAGGATGCGAGTCGCGGTATTGAGCCCCCGTTTCACGGCCTTCTGGAAGGCATGCGGAATCAAATCAATTCCAAAAGGCTTTTGTTGCGCCTTTGAGCGTTGAATACTTTTCCGGCACGAACTTCCGCCGGTGAATGAGTTTTCTGTTACCGGGCGTTAGTTTCGTTGCTTTTTTTGCGTCTGCTCACTTCCGCTTGGTGTTCTCGATGCGTGGATTGCCGGGAGCCTAGCGGACTTAGCCCGTCCGGCTGCGAAACGAGGGATTTCGGCCCGGATTCCCCCTCGTTTTCTTCATTTGTGTTCTCACAAACTCCCCAAACTCATGAAAATTTTGACTCGAACCCCTGGCCTCTCGCTCAAACGTTCAAAGTCCGACAGGCCCCCCGGAAATCGCTTTTTCATCCCGTCCGCATCCTTGTCACCTCGTCTGGCCCGTTGCAAACGCCAACTGGTCGCGGTTTCCCCTTTGAACGGAGTTCACAATCAAAGGCTGCGACCGTCTCTTTGTCGTCGATGACTATGGCAGCGCCCTCGTCGGAACGCAGACCATCGACATCTATTTTCCAACGGCCGAGCGCATGAACCATTGGGGCACTCGCTTCGTGGAGATCGAGATCATCGGGATGGGGAGTTTTCACGAAAGCCGCAAACTCCTCGCGGTGCGGGCGAACCATCGCTATTGCCGTCTCCATCGCTGTCCCATCGCTCGATCCGCGACGACCCGAGCTGCTGCACCGTGGCGCCCATGATGGAAAAAGCGAGGAGGAGGGCGCTGGCCGGGAGGGGACGGGGAAACATGGAGGATCCAACCGCCCGCTTCGTTGAAAGTAACGCTTTCTCTGCGAGGGATTTCCTCACGGCTTTTCAAGATCGGCGAGGGCGGCGGCGAATCGCTGACCCACCTCCAGCGTCCCCGCTGCGGTGAAGTGGATGTGGCGCGGCACCAGCGTCTCTGCTCCAGTGGTATCAATGTAGAGGCAGAGTGGGTCCTTTTCCGCCAGCGCCTGCTGCGCCGCGACGATGACGGGGACGTGCGGATTTTTGCCGTCGCCGAAGCGCGTGTTCACCGCGAGCAGGGCGATGAGATCGGGAGTCTCGAGATCCTGCCGCAGGCGCGCGATCATTTTCCCGAGAGCCTCTTCGTAGCGCGGGGCGGCGTCTGCGTTGGCATCACTCTCGCCCTGGACCCAGAGGAGGGCGCGGAGTCGCAGGGTGATACCGCGCGCCCTCGCCGCAGCGATTGCGGTTTTGCTCTCCTCGACGAGGGCTCGGTAACAGGCTCCGCCCGACCCCCGGGCTTCGGGGTTCCAGTCGGTGGCCATGGAGGTTCCGCTGAAGGCGACCTTTACGATTGCGAGGGGAGCGTCTCCGTGTTCGCGCCAGGCTCTCGAAAAGCCCATCTCGGGACCGAAGCCGCCTTCCGTCTTCCCGAAGTTTCCATACTGGCGCGTTAGACCCGTCGGCGTGTCACCCGAATCGTTGGACTTCGGGATAGGCTTGCCCCGAAGTTGCGGCTGCAGGGAGGTCCACTGCCGCGCGCTGGTGGAATCGTGGGCATCGGGCGGCGGGTCACCGCATCGCCACCAGAAGAGCACCGCTTTATCCCCAGGATTAGCGGGAAGCAGGGAGGCATACGCGTCGTAGCCGACCGCATTCGACTGCCCCGCGACGAGCACCAGATCGCGAATCTCTTCGGCTGTCAGTGGCGTCGTAATGAGAGAGAGGAGAGAAAGACAAACGAGGCCGAGTCGCACGATTCGCATGGGGATATATTCTCACGTTTTAACGGTATTGACAGGAGGGCGGCGATTTTCCGACCCTCGTTTCTCACGGCGCGATGGATCTTTTTCGGATGAATCGCTGCCGATAACCAACCATCATCCTATGTCCCGAAACCTCAGTTCCCTCTCCTTCCGCCGGAGCGTTCCGAAGAATCTCTTTGAACGCATGGTTGAGGCGGCGGAATCGACCGGAACGGCGGCGCGGGCGGAGACGGCGCGTGAGCTGGGCGAGTCTTCGCTCTTCGGCGATGCGGTCACGCTCGGGGCGGTTTCGTTTTACGATTTTCTGAAAAAGGAGAACGAAGGGAAAAAGGTTTTTCTCTGCAACGGTTCCGCCTGTCTCTGCGCGGGAACGCAGGACTCGCTCAAGACCGACGTCGGGCAACATTTCACCGCCGAAGAGATCGGCCACATCCGCTGCCTCGGGCGCTGTCACGAGGCGGCGCTTTCCAATACGAGGGGCGCAACTACTCTGGGAAGTTGGCCGGCGAACTGGGATAGCTCTTCGAAAATGGCGCCGGCGAAAGTCAGGATCATTATCATGTCGGATGTTCGCTCGCCGAGCCGCAACTGACCGCGCCCTTCCCCGGGCTCGAGGTCTACTACGCACCGCTCGGTGACTGGCTGACTCGCGATCCGGGCGAGTTCTACTCTGAGCTGAAGGACAGCAAGCTGCGCGGCCGCGGCGGAGCGGGTTTCCCACTTCATCTCAAGTGGCTCTCGTGCCGCCAAGCCGAAGGCGCGACGAAGTATATCGTCTGCAATGCCGACGAGGGCGACCGGGGGGCCTACATTGATCGCTATCTGATGGAGGAGCAGCCCCACAGCGTCCTCTTCGGGATGATCGCGGCGGGCTGGTATTGTGGCGCAGCCGTGGGGATTCTCTACATCCGGGCGGAATATCCCGACTCCCTCGAGCGCATCGACGCCGCCATCGTCGAACTGCGCGAGGCCGGGTGGCTCGGGGAAAACATTCGCGGCAGCGGATTCTCCTTTGACCTCACGATCAAGGGAGCCGGCGCCTACATCTGCGGAGAAGAGACCGCCCTGCTCGCCTCGATCGAGGGGCAGCGCCCCGAGGTGCGGGCGCGGCCGCCTTTCCCGACGCCCGAGGGACTCTATCGCAAACCCACCGTGGTGAACAACGTCGAGACCCTCTCCAACCTGCGGGCCATCATGGAAAAAGGCGGCGTGGCCTACGCGACGGTGGGGACCGAGCACTCCAGCGGTCCCAAGCTCGTCTCGCTCGACAGTCATATTCGCCAGCCGGGGATTTACGAAGTGGCGATGGGGACTCCGCTCGCGCAGGTCTGCTACGAGCTCGCCGGCCGCTTCCGCGAAGCGGTCAAGGCCGTGCAGATCGGGGGGGCCTCTCGGCGGGCTCATCCTCGTGGAGGAAATCGACGAACTCACGGTGGACTTCGAGTCTTTTAAAAACGCCGGATTTCTCCCCGGCCACGCCGGGGTCGTCAGCATCCCGCAGAGCATGCCGATGATCGAGTAGATCGAGCACCTCTTCCAGTTCACCGCCGATGAGTCCTGCGGGAAGTGTTTTCCCTGCCGCATCGGCTCGACCCGCGGGCAGGAACTCGTCGCCAAAGCGAGGACTGAAGAGGGTTACCTCATCGACCGAACCCTCCTCGATGACCTCCTCGACACCATGCAGATCACTTCGCTCTGCGCCCTCGGCGGCGGGGTCCCGCTGCCGGTGAAAAATGCGCTTCACTACTTCGCCGACGAACTTCGTCCTTACTTCCGCCCCTGATTTTTCTCCCCCAACTCCCGTCACCGGTCCAGCTCACTCTAGCTGCCTACCTCGATGGCAAAGCGCTCGCTTTTCAAAACGGCGACACGATCCTGAAATTCGTTGATCGCCATCTCGGCCGCGGTCACGTGCCGACTCTCTGCGACGCGCCCCAGCTCGATCCCTACGGCGCCTGCCGGGTCTGCTCGGTCGAGATCGCCCTGAGCGAGGACGGCCCGCGCCGGGGCGTCGCCTCGTGCCACACGCCCCTGACGCCCGGGCTCCATATCCACACCCACACCCCGCAGCTCACCCGCCTGCGGCGGAACATCCTCGAGCTCGTCCTCACCGATCATCCGCCCGTCTGCCTCACTTGCGAGATCAACGGCAACTGCGAGCTGCAGACTGTCGCCGCGAAAGCGGGAGTCCGCGAGATCCGCTACCCCGAGGGGAAAAATCACCTTGATCGCAAAAAGGATCTCTCGCATCCCTACATGACGTCGGACCTGTCGAAGTGCATCAACTGTTCTCGTTGTGTCAGGGCCTGTGACGAGGTGCAGGGGCAGTTTGTCCTCTCGATGCACGGACGCGGATTCGAGGCGCGCATCATCAAGGGGCTCGACGTGAGCTTCGAAGACTCCCCCTGCGTGAGCTGCGGCGCCTGCGCCCAGGCCTGCCCGACCTCGGCGATCTCTGCCGTAGACGAGTCAAAGGCCATCCTCGCGACGAAGAAAACCCGCACGATCTGCACCTACTGCGGCGTCGGCTGCAATCTGAACGTGGCGACCCGCGGCAATGAAATTCTCTCCATCCAGGCTCCCGCCGATTCGGAGGTGAATCATTCGCACACCTGCCTGAAAGGGCGTTACGCCTTCAAATTTTACAATCACCCCGACCGGCTCCGCACCCCCTGATCCGCCGCGAAGGGAACTTCGAAGAAGCCACCTGGGAAGAGGCCTACGATCACATCCACGAAAACTTGCAGCGCATCAAAGCCGAACACGGCCCCGCCGCCATCGCGGGGATCTCCTCGGCGCGTTGCACGAATGATGAGAACTACCTCATGCAGAAATTCATCCGCGCCGTCATCGGGACAAACGACATCGACTGCTGCGCACGGGTCTGCCATTCCCCGACCGCCTTCGGGATGCAGCTCAGTTTCGGGACGGGCGCGGCGACGAACTCGATCGAGGACATCCAGCACACCTCCTGCATCCTCGTGATCGGGGCGAGCCCGACCGAGGGCCATCCCGTGACCGGATCGAAGATCAAGCAGCGTTCCCTGAAAGGCGTGCCGCTCATCGTGATCGATCCCCGCCGCATCGAGCTGGTCCCTTTTGCGAAGTATCACCTCCAGCTCCGGCCCGGGACCAATGTGGCGATGCTGAACATGTTCGCCCGCCACATCCTCGATGCCGGACTCGTCGATCAGGAGTTCGTTGAAAAACGCTGCGAGAACTGGGAAGCGTTCCAATCGAACCTCCTCAGCCTCGACCTCGCAGAGCTTGAGGCCATCACCGGTGTCTCGAGTGAACTGGCCCGCGCCGCCGCGATCAAATACGCCTCGGCCGATGCCGCGATGAGCTTCCACGGACTCGGCGTGACCGAGAATCAACAGGGATCCAAGACGGTCATGTATATCGCCAATCTCGCGATGATGACCGGGAACATCGGGCGGCCAGGGGTCGGAGTGAACCCGTTGCGCGGGCAGAACAACGTCCAGGGCGCGGCCGACATGGGATGCCAGCCGCATCAGGGCGCCGGTTATTTCCCGGTGACCGATCCGGCCGTGCATGAGAGCTACGAGGCCTTTTACGGGGCGAAACTCTCTGACGAGATCGGCTACAAGATCCCCGAAATGTTCGAAGCGGCGCGGGAGGGGAACCTCAAAGCGCTCTGGCTCATGGGCGAAGATGTCGTCCAGACCGATCCCGATTCCCACGCCGTCGCCGAGGCGATGAACAGCCCCGACTTCCTCGTCGTGCAGGAGATCTTTTTCACCGAGACGGCCAAGTTCGCCGTCGTCGTCCTGCCGGCCTCGCGCTTCCTTGAGAAGTCGGGCACTTTCACCAACGGCGAGCGCCGTGTGCAGCGGGTCAAGGCGGGGAATCAATCGACCCGCACTCTCCACGGGGAGACGTTCAAACGCGGCCTCGGGAAATTCCACTTTTTCCCCTTCGAGGAATCACACGAGCTCACCGAGCACGGCACCGAGTATCCGCTCATCCTCACGAGGGGCCGCATCCTCGAGCATTACAACTGCGGCACGATGACCCGCCGCACCGGCAATGCCCTCATCGTGACCGAGGACTACGTCGCGATCCATCCGCAGGATGCGAGCGACCGCGACATCGGCGAAGGGGATTTTGTCAGTATCAAATCCGCCTGCGGCGAGGTGACGATCAAAGCCCGGATCACCGAAGAGATCCGGCCCGGCGTCGTCTACACGACCTTCCATTTCCCCGAAGCGATGGTGAACAACGTCACCGGCGAAGGTCACGACGAAGAGACCCTCTGCCCCGAGTGTAAAGTCGTCGCCGTCGAGGTGGAGAAAGTGCGTGCAAGGGTCGCAGCGGAGCGTTTAGAAGCGGTGGTCGGGTGAGGCTCGGAGTCACGCCTTCGCTTCATCGGCGCTCTTCGCTTTTCCAGGTTCTTGAATGTGAGCCGGAAAAGGAGTGACACACCCGCCGCGCTTCAGGTGGGCGTCTGCCAGATCGCGGCCCAGTCGTGCTCAAAGCCGTTCTCGGGAGCCTCTAGTTTGTTCATAGCGAGGACTTTGCCGGCGAGGAGCGTCCCAACGAAGGCCCCCACACCCCATAGGATGAAGGCGATAAATCACTGCGTCGCGCCGCCGGTGCGTTCGTTCGCCTCGTCATCGACATAGACCTGACCGGCGATGAAAAGGAAATCGCAACTGGCCCCGTGGAGCAGGCTCGCCGAGAAGATAAGCGCGGTCGCGGCGACTCCGGCATCGACGCCGTTCGAGAGAGCGAAGTAGCGGGCGACCCAGCAGGCGATGCCCACGAAAATCGTTTTCTTGGATCCGAAGCGCTTCAGGAAAAAGGGCAGGAGCAGGAAAAAGACAACATCCGAGATCAGGGCGAACGACGTTTTCACAGGCATGTTTTTCCATTTCAGCTCGGTCAGGAAGATGGCGAGATTCACGAAGTAAAAATAGAGCAGGATGCAGATAAGGAACTTGCAGAGGATGAAGCTCGCGAAGGACGGCTTCTTCATCAGACTCCTCGGGAATCTTTTTTTCATCCCTTCCTCATCCTTGTCACCCTTGGGTCGGGGAAGGAGGGATCGCTGATCGCGAGTCTGGACACGACGCTTGCAAGAAGATAGCAGAAAGCCTCACCTCTTTTTCAGCCATGCCCGAGATCTACGGAAGCGACGCCTATTCCCCGAAAGAAATCGCCGACCGCATCGAGTCGGTCGGGGTAAGAAAGGCGAATCTCCCGCTCATTCCGATGGCCGCCCTCGGTGTCCTCGCGGGCGGATTCATCGGGCTGGGGGCTCTTTATTTTAACCTCGTCGCGAGTGATCCCGATCTCGGCTTCGCCGCCAAACGCGTCCTCGGTGGCGTCGCTTTCTCCCTTGGACTCGTCCTCGTCGTCGTCGCGTGGGCCGAGCTCTTCACCGGCAACAACCTCATGGTCATGGCCCGCGTCCACGGAAAAATCACCACCAGGCTGATGCTGCGCAATTTTGCGGTCGTCTGTCTCGCAAACTTCGCCGGGGCGGCCGGTCTCGCCCTCCTTGTTTATCTTTCAGGACACGGGGCGATGAACGATGGTGCCGTTAGCGAATTCGCCATCGCCATCGGGGTGGCAAAGTGTTCCCTCGGATTCAGCGAGGCATTCTTCAAAGGCATTCTCGGCAACCTCGCCGTCTGCCTCGCCGTCTGCCTCGCCGTCTGCCTCGCCGTCTGCCTCGCGCTGGCGGGACGCCAGGTTATCGACCGCATCGTCGCGATCATTTTCCCCATCTCCGCTTTCGTCGCGGCCGGGTTCGAACACAGCATCGCGAACATGTATTTCGTGCCCCTCGCGATCCTCCTCGCCGGAGAAGGCGCGCCCGGGACCCTCACCTGGGGGGCCTTCATCCTCCACAATCTCCTCCCCGTGACCCTCGGGAATGTCGTCGGCGGGGCAGGCATGGTAGGGCTGGTCTACCACCTCATCTACGAGCGGGATTGATTTGCCAGGAATTTCCTTTTCAGCTTTTCAGCTTTTCCGCTCCCAACCCAGCCTTAGCCCCGGGGAAGGGTTGGGTTCAGGGTGATTCGGCTGGGAGCTTGGCCATGTTGCGCGTCCGCGTTGAGAAGGGTTGGGCGCTTCGGGAATTTTTTGGGGGGAGATATTGGGAATTGGTTCCCCGTCTCCGGAAAGGTGAGGTGAAGCGATGCCAAGGTCTTTTATCCATGCAGATCCGTCGCAGCTCAGAAGGAACGAGCGTTGTTCCAGCCGCGCGATAGCCAGAAACGGTCCCTTGATCGGATGATCAATTCTATCTCCGAAGTTCTTCGAAATCCGCTAGACCCTGTGCCCTCCCGGCTGCCTCCTTGGGTTTCATCAAAAACTGCACTGAAAACGTTGTCGTTCGGTTCAGGTGAGTTTCTGACGCTCCCCCCCGGCTCCGCGCTTTTTCCTCCCAATGGGAGCCTGCGGTGAGCAACCGACCAGAGTTCATTGCTTCAACTACCGCTGGTTTCGATAGGAAGCCGGAGTCACGCCGACCCGTGCGCGGAATTGCTGGGTGAAGCTGCTCGCGTCGGCGAATCCGCAGCGATGCGCGATCTCCGCCGCACTCAGCTCGGATTCTTCGAGCAGGCGGACTGCGGCCAGGACCCGGGTTTTGATCAGGAACTCCTGCGGACTAATGCCGAAAGCCGCCTGAAAGTGTCGCTGCACCTGTCGCAGTGACTGGCCGCAAGCCCGAGCGACGTCGGCGATGCGGATGTCGCTCCTGTAGGTCCGGCGGATCATCTCCACTGCCTTTGATACTGTCTGGACGAGCGGAAGGCTTAGTTCGGTCGAGTCGGGTCGGCGCAGGATACCCATCACTCCACAGACTCGTCGATCCCGACCCGGGAGGGGAAGTTTGGTGACCAAAAACCAGTCAGGCAGCCCTTGGCGGTCCCACCAAAGCTCCAACCGCTCGATCACCTCCGATTTTCCGGCGAGGATAGCTTGATCGTCAGCCACATAGCACTCCGCCATGACATCGGGGTTCAAGTCGAAGTCAGTTCGTCCGAGAATGTCCGTTTCGTCGTTCATCTGATACCGATCCAGGAGGCCCTTACTAGCGAACATGAGGCGGCCGACCTCATTTTTAGCGAAGAAATAGACTCCGGGAATGTGGTCGAACAGTGACTGAAACTGTTGGCTCGGATCAAGTTGTGAGAACCAGCGGTCCCGTTCCTCAAGCCACCCGGCAATCTCGGCAGGCCTCCGGGTCGAGCGGGTTCGGGGTTTCAGTGGTGACGCGTTTCGCATATTCTTTGTCGTAGTCAAAAATTCGTCCTTCGGCAATACTGATCTGACGCTGCTTTCCCCTATGACCCCCATCGTCCAGATTTCCCTCGACCTGACAGATATTGAAGAGGCGCTGGAGACGGCGGCGCTGGCGCTCCGGGCGGGCGTGGATTGGCTTGAGGCCGGCACCCCGCTGATTCTCGCAGAAGGCCTGCATGGAGTCCGGGCTTTGCGAAAGGCCTTTCCCAAAACTCCCATCGTTGCCGATCTGAAGACCATGGATGGCGGTTATCTGGAGGCCGAGATGATGGCCAAGGCGGGCGCCACCCATGTCGTCGTGATGGCTCGCGCTCACCCCGAGACGATCAAGTGCGTGGTTCAGGCCGGGAAGGATTTTGGCTGCAAGGTCATGGGTGACAACCTGGGGTGTCCCGACATGGTTGACGGTGCGCGACGGCTTGAGGATCTCGGTTGTGACTACGTCATTCATCACATCGGCTACGACGAGCGTCGGGGAATCGCCGCAGCCGGTCATCGGATGCCGAGCCCCTTGGACCAACTCCGCGAGGTGGTCGCGGCCGTAAAGGTTCCGGTCCAAGCTGTCGGGGGCCTCACTTTGGAACAGGCGACTCAATGCCCTCAATATGGGGCGCCTCTCGTGGTCCTCGGAGCTCCCTTGACCATTGATGCAGATGCTTTCAAAACCGCCGATGGCAATCTGGAGGCTTCCCTTCGGTTGATCTGCGACGCCGTGCACGCGCAGGCCGTCAGTCGCGCCATTTTTTGATCAAAATCCGCCGCCGCCCCATGAAATCCCCCGCTGTTGTAAACTTCGCCCCGGACAAATATTCGGTCGAAATCCGCGAACTTGATCGCCCGTCCATCGGGCCGACTGATGTTCTTCTCGAAGTAGCCAATGTCGGCGTTTGCGGTAGTGACCTGCACCAATGGACCGCGGATCATTCGTGGCCGGTGAATTACCCGGTGGTGCTGGGGCATGAGTTCGGAGGACACATCGTCGAAGTCGGCAGCGAGGTGAACGGTTGGAAAGAGGGTGACCGGGTGGTTTCCGAAACCGCCGCGATCATCAGTCAGGACAACCCCATGACCCGACGAGGTCTCTACAATCTCGATCCCACTCGAAAAGGATTTGGCTATGGAGTCAATGGGGCGATGACCAAGTTCGTGCGTGTGCCCGCGCGGATTCTGCATCACATCCCCGATGCGCTCCCGTTTGAGCAAGCCTGCCTGACGGAGCCCTGTTGTGTTGCCTATAGCGCAGTCGTCAAAAATGCTCGGATTGAACCAGGTGATCGTGTCGTCGTGTTAGGACCAGGGACGATCGGGATTCTCTGCGCCGCCATGGCGCGCCTTTGCGGAGCTGAAGTAGCCATCGTCGGATTGGAACAGGATGCGCATCGATTGGAAATTGCCCGTCAATATGGTTGCGAGGTGATCATCGGCGATGCCAAACCTTGGGCACTCCAGCGAGATGGGCTCGGTTGCGATGGAGTCATTGATGCGGCAGGGGCGAGCATCACCTTGAAAATCGCGCTCGATCTGGTCCGCCCGGCCGGTTGGGTCAGTAAAGTCGGTTGGGGGCCGCAGCCGCTGAATTTCAGCCTCGATCCCTTGGTGCAAAAGAACATCACCCTGCAGGGAAGCTTCAGCCATAACTGGCCCATCTGGGAGCGGGTTATTGCCTTGCTCGCTAGCGGTCAGCTCGACGTGAAACCCATCATCGGCGGAATCTGGCCCGTAACAGAGTGGCACGAGGCTTTCGAAAAGATGCACTCAGGAGAAGTCGTGAAGAGTGTCCTGAGACCGGTGTGATGGTGTATGATTTCACCAGTGAAGTGACAGAGTCAGCAGCGGTCCTGCCGCGCCGGGGTGAGTGGCGTCATCGACTCGATGTGCGAATACTCGAACGACAGCACGCGTTTCGCAACATCGGAGGTTGCGGGTCAGGACTTTACTTCGTTTCCACACTGACCGGAACTCTCAAACTCACTCAGATTCGCGATGGTGGTTTGGGCGATCTGCTGCAATGCCTCCCGGGTGAAGAACGCTTGATGACCGGTGATGAGCACATTCGGAAATGTCGTTAGCCGCATGAAAACGTCATCGGGGATGACCTCCCCGGAACGATCAGCGAAGAAAAGCTTTTCTTCCTCCTCATAGACATCAATCGCCAGTCCCCCGATGAGGCCGGTCTTGAGTCCCTTGATCACGGCGCTGGTGTCAACCAAGGCCCCGCGACCGGTATTGATCAAGAGCACTCCGGGCTTCATGAGCGAGATCGTTTCCGCTTGGATGAGGTGTCGGGTATCCGGAGTGAGGGGGCAGTGCAGGCTGACGACTTCGCTTTGGGACAATGCCTCCGCGAGAGGAACATAGGTCACTCCTTGCTCGATCAATTCGCGGTTCTCGTAAACATCCACTGCCAGAACGCGGCATCCGAAGCCTTGCATGATCCGCGCGAAAATGCTGCCGATTTTGCCTGTCCCAACGACGGTGACGGTTTTTCCGAAAAGGTCAAACCCTAGCAGGCCTTTGAGTTCGAAGTTGCCTTCGCGAACGCGGTTGTAGGCTTTGTGCAGGTGGCGATTGAGGGCGAGCAGCAACGCTACGGCATGCTCGGCTACCGCATGAGGAGAGTAGGCCGGCACTCGCACAACCGTCACTCCAAGCAACTTGGCATGAGCGAGATCGATGTTGTTGTATCCCGCGCAGCGGAGCGCGATCAGCCGAACACCCAGTTCGGAAAGTGAATCGAGCACCGCTTGATTCACTCGATCATTCACGAAAACGCAAACGCTTTCGGAGCCCTGAGCAAGCTTTGCGGTCGTTTCGTCGAGTCGCACGGGGAGGAATTTCAATTCATGCGAGTTGCCTTCGTTGGCCGCTTGGAAAGTGGTTTCGTCATAACTTTTGCTGCTGAAGAACACGGTTTTCATGGCCAACCTTACTTGCAGAGCCTGAAGACTCCAAGGCAAAAGCAGGCGGGAGCTGTCACCTTTGTTGCGGACTCCGGAAGGAGATCGTCGCCTTCCGCCTGCCTTTTTCGGAACGGATACATGTTCTTCTGTTCCCGGGCGAAATGAGTTTGCCCTGACGGATCTTTCACTTCGGCAATTTCTTGATCGCGTCAAGAATGTCGCCACTGGTGATGATGCCTTCTTTGATCATGATGGCCGGTTCTTTCGGATCGGCTGGATAAAGCAAATAGAGCGGCACACCGGCGCGGCCATGTTCTTCGAGGAGGGCGGCGATGTGAGGATCGGGATTGGTCCAATCGGCTATGACGAACTCGATATTGTTGTCTGCGAGAGCCTGCTGTGTGGTGTCGGTTTTGATGGCGACACTTTCGTTGACCTTGCAAGTGACGCACCACTCGGCGGTGAAATCGACGA
>Ga0163144_10007180_pt1 | contig 24459 bp, 29 predicted proteins | sample OliLak19BULKMAT1_FD_123175 | JGI IMG/M metagenome (GOLD analysis project Ga0163144, IMG submission 123175) | Freshwater microbial mat bacterial communities from Lake Vanda, McMurdo Dry Valleys, Antarctica - Oligotrophic Lake LV.19.BULKMAT1 | ecosystem: Environmental > Aquatic > Freshwater >...
AAAAAAACTTTAGAATCTCTCGAAATTTTGCTTCAGAAAGTTTGGAGCTTTTGCAGTATTTGTTTTTCATGATCTATCCGTAAATATAGCACTTGTTATGTCACTATTCTAGGAAAGACCCTTACAAAATATGTAACAGAAACATCTATCGCGTATTCAGCGGTACAAAAAGCTATCACCTGTGATTTCTTTACCTTTACAGATCTCCATAAAGATCAAGATTACTTATTCGAATTTGAGAGTGAAAATACATTTGGGAAAGAACTACAAATTTATGTCATGGACTCTCTACAAAAACGGACGTACTTGGGGGAAATTTTAAATAACACTGCATCCAAACATGTATACTCCGTTCTGGGAGATAGAAAAGATGATCAGTTGAGTTTGACTATCCAATCAAGTTCCTATTCTCCCGAGCCTACAAAAAATTCGCTTACTCATTTCAGCGCGGCCCCATTTCCTCTGCGTTGGCTTTCAGAACTTCGCTTAGAATCTGAAAATAACACCAATCGGTTTAGTAAGTTAGAGAATCTGGAATCTGAAAGAAAAGCTAATTTTTTCTATCAAGCTCAATTTGAAAAAAATATACAGCCTGGTCTACTCACCCTCTCACAATCCTTTGATCCAGGATGGGTAGCCTTTCAGCTCACACAGAATGATAAACCGAAACGACTGGAACATGTCAATTATAACGGCTGGGCAAATGGGTGGATTGTAGCTCCTAGCAACGATTTGACTAATAGGACTGATCACCAATCTACCGTCATCATCCTCTACTGGCCCCAACTTTTAGAGTTTGCAGGATTTGGGGTACTGGCCATTGCTATGATCATGTTTGCGGTAATAGCTTTCAGATCAAAACGGAAAAAGCATTTGTTCAAAAACCTTCCACCGCATTCAAAGAAGCATGTCAATTTCATGAGGTATGTGAAGAAGAGTTAATTTGACTCTTCTCTACCTTCCACTTCGTCAGTCCCTGCTAGCACCATTTCTAAATACTGATCAAATTCTGCAATATTCTTGAAAGCTTTCGAAGCATTACGTTTATCAACCGTAGGAGTTTTTCCTGAAAATAGTGCTTCAGTCCATTTCTTCACTGCAGATTCTCTCACTGCATACTTTTGCAAAGAGCCAGTACTTGCTTCATACAGCTGTCAATCTTTGGTATTACCCAAAGTAACCCCGTCCCCACCTTCATCTCTCCCTACATATTTTTCTAAACCTACCATACCTCTCCTTTATCTTTAAAGAAGGTATTATAAATGAAAATTTTGTGAAATAAACTTCATCTTGACTGTTCAATTTTGTATGTATATGATATGTACAAATGACCTTACTAGATGATATTACCGGCTTTCAATGGGATGATGGAAATATCGATAAGAGCCAAATAAAGCACCTCATCACTCCCAAAGAAGCTGAAGAGATTTTTCTTGATGAAAAACTGGCGATTGAGAATGACATTAAGCATTCAGAATTAGAAAAACGATGTATTGCTATTGGAAAAACCTTAGATAGAAAACTCTTATTTTGTATTTTTACAGTAAGAAATAAATATATTCGCATCATTTCAGTTAGAAGAGCGAATAAAAAGGAGCATGCACTATATGAAGAAGCAACTTAAACCTATCCCCCACTTTAAAGACGAGCAAGAAGAAAGGGAGTTTTGGCAGAAGGTCGACTCTACTCAATATGTCGCCTATTCGAGTCTCAAGAGATTTCAGTTTAAAAAACTAAAGCTCAGCACAAAGCCAATTACTCTCAGACTTCCGGAAACACTCATAGAGAAGGTCAAACTTCAGGCCAAAAAAGAAGATGTTCCCTACCAGTCTTTATTGAAACACTACCTCCACCAAGCTGTTTTTGATAAAGCAGATGGATATAAGGCGTAACTTTACCTCAACAATAAAAATGAGTCAAAGTCATCACTTGTAACACTTTTCACCAAGGAGTTGGGATAAGTATTGGTAAATTCTTTGACTGTACTAGAGTTCAGTTTGGTCTTTTTCCATTTAAACTCATAGCCTAATAATTGACCACCGGATTCTTCAACCAAGTCAATCTCCTTTTGATCATATGTTCTCCAGAAGTAGCTGTTGACCAAACGATTGTGGTAATGATTGGCTTTCATTCGCTCACTGACCAAGTAGTTTTCCCATAATAATCCAACATCATCACGCAGGTTAAGAGAGTTGAAGTTTTGGATTAGGCTATTGCGCACTCCATTATCATAAAAATAGTAGCGATGATTTTTTACTATCTCTTTACGTAAATTTCGAGAAAACCCACTTACTCGGAAAATCACAAACACCTTTTCAAGTAGGTCTAAGTATCTCTCAACAGTCTCTCTATTTAAAGCTAAATTGCGAGCTAGTTCTGCCAGTGACACTTCTTTTCCTATCTGAAAAGCAATCAGTCGAAGCAAATCTACAATCTTATCGGCACGTTTGACATAATCAAGCTCTAAGACATCCTTATAAAGGTATGAGCCTACTAATTCGTCTAGAAAATGCTCTCTTTCTTGAGTTGATTCGAGAATCACACTATTGGGATAGCCACCCCAAACAACCCATCGCTCCAATTGCTTCTTCGCCTCAAATACACCCAACTTTGTGACCAATTCCTCAAAACTAATTGGAAAGAGAGTTAAGGTAGATTTTCTGCCTGTGAGTGGTTCATTAATTTTATTAGCCAGATCAAACGAAGCTGACCCAGTGGCAATAATCGAAAGTTGCGGATAAGTATCAACCAAGATCTTCAGATTCAAGCTAATTTCACGCACTCGCTGGGCTTCATCAATGACTAGTAAATTGATTCCGTTAACCAGTTCTCCTAGCTTCTTGGCGTCCTGACTCTCTAACGCTTCTCGGCTGGCTAATTCGTCAGCATTGAGAAACAGATATTTACCTTGGTAGAAGTCCAAATATTCCTTTACTAAGGTGGTTTTACCTACCCTTCTGGGACCATAGACTACCGCTACTTGCCCTGGAAGTACTTTTTTCTCGAGTTGAGATAATAGAAGTCGTTTTATTTTCATAAATTGATGATACTACGCCATCTGAATTTAGTCAAATACGCATGGATACGTATCTTCAGATTGGAGTATAAAGCGTGAGGTATTGACAGATAATATACAATAATGTATATTATCTGTCAATGAAACTAACCTCTTTGCGTCGAAAGATCACTACTCCTTACTTTACCAGAACCCAAATCACAAAGCTTTTTCTTCAAGAATCTGCGTCCTCTATCAACATGCAACTCAAAAGATTGGTTGATCGCAACGAGCTTGTCAGATTGAAGCGAGGTTTATTTATTTTTTCACAAGAGTCTATAGATGAGTTTGTGGTAGCAAATCTTGTCTACCCTCAATCATATGTGAGTCTGGAGTCAGCTTTAAACACCTTTGGTGTTTTGCCAGACATTCCTGCACAAGTCACAAGTGTCACACCACTGACACCTAATACATTTACAACTCCCCTAGGTGAGTTTCTCTATAGTAAGATTGACTCGCGATTGTATTTTGGTTTTCAAGTAACGGTCAATACCGACGGATTGCCCATCCGTATCGCTACACCTGAAAAGGCTTTGCTCGATTACCTGTATATTCGAAAAATACAGACTCTTGAGGAGAGTCGTCTTGACTTCACTCAGCTTGATCGTGCTACCCTGACACATTTAAGCCAACCATTTCCAAACTGGGTGAAAAAACTTATTCTCTAAACACTATATATGAACAACATCACTACTAACTTTCCAAGCATTCTTGCATTTGCTCAAAACTATCAACTACCACCGGAAAAAAAACGCGCGATTATCCTAGAGTACCTACAATCGCTATTCATCTCTCGGCTGTATGCCTTACCAAAATCTGATCAGCTATCATTTGTAGGCGGGACGAGCCTGAGACTGCTTCGGGGCTTGGATCGATTTTCTGAAGATCTGTATTTTGATAATCTTGGACTTGAGACATCCCAGATCATGGATCTCATCTCTCAAGTTGTAGAGTCACTTGCACGAGAGAATATCCAGATTGAATTAAACAATGTCGATCGCTCTGAGAAAACATATTTTTCTATTAAATTCCCAGAGCTCCTGTTTGACCTCAATATCTCGACAAATCAAAAAGAGAAACTGATGATTAAGCTCGATTACGCAGATTGGTGGAAAGGTCAAATCACTGAAACTATCCTTTTCAATCGTTTTGGCTTTCTCGAGCACATTGTCACCAACACACTCGACTGTCTATTTGTGCAGAAAATCACAGCATACGTTCAAAGAAAACAGACCCAGCCCAGAGATCTCTACGATATCACTTGGTTATTTTCGCAACATGCTAGGTACAATAGCGAGTTTGCCGCGAAAAATGGTCTAGACAATATACTTGCACTAGCTCGGGAAAAATTCAAAAAAGAAGGCGTTACTACACTCATGAAAAACAAACTAAAACCTTTTTTATTTACTCAAAGAGATATCAGCAGACTTGAGCTGGTTGGTGAGATTTTAGAGAAAATCTGAGAGCACCATGTACTACTAAAGGAAAAAACAATCTATTCTGGGCGACTAATCTTTCCTAACCTTCGTCCAAGTACGAAAAGCATGTTGGCAGATAAAGTCCACGAAAAAGTGACTGAGTATACAGTGTAGGTGTCGGTTATCGAAACTGAACTGATATGTTTTCTCGCTGGTTATTCAGTAAATCTGTAACCTCAATAATGGCAAATGAATCATCCAAATAAAGTAGAGTTCCATTCGGACTAATCATAGTTTCAGTCCCATCTACCAGTGATCTTGCACGAATTTCGTCTGTACCACGATCTGAGTATATGATGTACAACCCATCCTCACTAATAAGAAAAGTATCAGTATGTTCAACAATCAGCTTTGGCTCACCAGTCGGCTGCCCTAGATCATAACTATATGGAAAAAAGTAAACTTCCCGATCATACGCATAATAGCCTTCAGATTCAGCATTAAACTGATATGGAACCTGCACTGTTCTACCGATAGGAACAAGAAACATTTTTCCAGTACTTATCTCTAGAAGACCAATCTGACGATTTGCATCTACTCCCTGTGGATAATGTTCAACGAATTGACCATTACTTGACCAAGCCATGTAACTTATATATCCAGGTAATCGTGACACCTCAATGACAGAACCTCGATCGTATCTATAAATGACAGTTTCAACAGATTGAGTAGAAGTTTGCGATTCTGGCACTACATGAGTTACTGCAAACACTCCTTCCTGAGGAGAAAAGCTCGCTTCTCGAAAGTCGGAGACAGGAAGTAAAGTTATATGTTGAGTAATTACATTGACTAAAAACACTCCAGATTCACCAGAGTTACGAGTTCCTTCAAAGACAGTAAATCCATTTTGAGAAAATGGTAATGTGTGAGCATTTGCTACTTTCGAGAATAGACTTCGAATCACCTCGGATGCATTGATTTCGATAGTTGGTTGATGAGATTGATCAGCCATTGTAATCCAAAAATCAGGACTTACTCCTGCCTGAGACACAGGTCGAGTATCAACTATCATTGAGGGGCCACCTTCTGAATCATTTGAGAAAACCACAGCTATCCCAATAGCGATAGTACTTAAGATTAATAAATTGACGGTTAATTCAACACGACCTTTATATTCGAGGGGAACCCTCGCAATCAAAACTAAAAGTTCTGCGATCCATGCAGGGAGTTGTTCTTTATGAGGCTGCTTTTCTGTTATACACAATATCCTTTATATATTAGTTGAAGATGCTAGCTGAAATTGCTTAATACTCGACTTTCCTCGCGTAGCGGAAGTACCTTACGGGTGAATTTAAATATTTACAGGTATATAAAATGACATCAGCTTCATAGTCTGAGATCTCTTTCCCCTCTTCTCCAGCGTAAATCTCATAGGAGAATCTGCGTTGGTCCCAGATGATGTCAAAGGTGTCTCCGATCTCAAGTTTTTCGAGATTATAAAAAGAGTTCTGACGTCGGTATTGGTTATTCCACTTGAGATAGCCATATTTATGTGCTGCCAAAATAGTGGGGTACTCTTTTCCATCTACTGGGTTGGCAAAATCAGTCACTCTCCACACCCCTTTCTTCAGCGACTCTTCAGGCTCCACTGACTCCAGAATGGATGTTCTGACACCAGTTTTCGGGATGATCAACCAGTTGCCAGTCGGTAAGTTTAGATCTTTGGCTGGAATTTGGATAGTTGAGTACAAAGTACCATCACTAAAATTTCCCGCTAGTACTGAGTTATTCACGGCAGCTTCGACCGGTTCCGGAGTATACGGAGCGTACCTTAGATAGACGTCAGGTGCGATCAAAAAGAACGCGAATGCGATCGATGTGATGATACCTACTCGAAAAAATAGGCTAAGTGAGCGAAAAAAATTAAAATGGGAAGGTCGGACTTTTTGATTCTCTAGACCACTTGTCTTGAAAAATCCAAATAATACACTCAAATATTTGACGACCATTTCTGGAATGCCAAACAATGGTTTATGCACGACAAATTGTATCTCTTTAATCTTTGGTTGATTGTAAAACTTGTGATAGCCAGGAGCGATGCGTACTTTTTCAAATTTTTTGGTGGCGTGAGAATATACGTACGTGAATCTCGGATCAAAATCAGGCTTTTGAGTCTCCGGTAACATTTGATTTTCCGGCAAGATTTCAACTGTCTTTTTCTCAAAAATTTTGGCTACAAAACCAAAGAGTTGGAGAGAGCCAGTCCTGATGTAAGACGACACTCCTCGAAGCATCTTAGAGATAGCATGAAGGAAAACTGGCAAATATTTGCGAGAGTACTTGACACATTTAAAGGAAAGGAAGATTAATCCCTCAAGTAGGCTCTTACCAATAAAAACCACCACCTGAAAGGCCAAAACCATAAGCTGATTCACCGTATCTTGAGAAGACATCCTACATATTATAGGATATTACTCGAGGAAAGTCAAGGTGTTGAAGAGTTGAGTTTCTGATATTATACATACTATGAAACGTTTACTCAAAAATCCAGATCTAATATCTCAACATGCACAACTTCTCTGTCAGGAAAAGGTGAAGGATATTTACGATCTGATTAAAGATCATGTATTTAAAGGATTAAATTATCAAACCGATAAAACTGATGATGAACTGCTTTATGATGATCATCCGACTAAATTTTTACATCAGTATATTTAGAAGAGTCCGTTGTAGAATAGCACTATGCCTACTGATGCCCGTGTCACTCTCGAACTGCGTACTGCTCGCGACTCCGAGCATACTCCAGAGGTGGCAGTGCAGTTTTTTTCTAGTTTGCCCAATCCTCCCCATGGTCTATTCAACATATTCAAAAACGCTCCTGTATTTACTTTCGAGATCTTGAATCAAGGCCAAGTGACATACTTTTTCGTGACTCTACCAGCTGTGATGGTCGAGTATGTCAAAAGCCAGCTGACCTCAAGCTATCCCGAGATCTTGATCAAGGAGCTCGAACACAACCCACTTATTGATTTTACTCAAGAAGAATTGCCGAAAGTCGCAGGGGAACTGCGGATGGCTGGTCAGTCATACTTCTCACTCAAAACGTTTAGAGATTTTTCAGAAACAGATCCTCTCTCAAGTATCTTATCGACATTAGGCAAAACCCAACCCGGCGATACTATCTTGATACAATTAAGTATTCGTAAAGCAAAAGAAAGCTGGAAAAATCAAGCGAAAAGTCTTGTGCAAGATGGCATAAAACAATCAGATGGGACGTTTTCGTCGCATCCGAGCAAGTCTCAGATTGAGCAAAAAATAACTGAAACTTCTTTCCAAACCAGCATCAGAATCCTGATCCAGAGTCATGACAAAATACGAGCAGAACAACTCCTCGACGCCACGACCATCGCCTATCACACGTTTGACTCTCAACATAACCAAGTGTTACTCAAGAAACCATTCTTTAAAAAAGCCTTGATCAAAAAAATACTCGAGCGCAGCGAAGAGCTTCCAGAAGAGTACTTCTCAGCGTCAGAATTGGCAACTCTCTTTCACCTACCAAACAAACTCCTGTCCTCCGTCAAAAATATAGCCTGGGGAAAAAACTTGCTCGGCGAACCACCAGAAGAACTCCCCTACTACGAGAGTATCCCCGAAGGAGAGCTCGACCAAGTCAATCTTTTTGCAAGCACTGAGTACAAAAATCAGATGCGTATCTTTGGGATCAAAGACGTCGATCGCCGCCGGCACATGTACGTCATCGGAAAAAGTGGAACAGGTAAATCTACCCTCCTCGCCAACATGGTCATCAATGACCTCAAGCATAATAAGGGTGTAGCCGTCATCGACCCCCATGGTGATCTGATCGAGACTGTACTCAATTATATTCCCAAGCACCGGATCAACGATGTGATCGTGTTTGACCCGACCGACCCGGAGGCGGTGGTGAAACTGAACTTGTTTGAAGGTGGCAATATGGTCCACCGTGAGCTGATCGCCTCTGGTATTGTGGCCATCTTTCAAAAACTCTACGCCCACTCTTGGGGACCACGTCTTGAGTACATTTTGCGAAACACCCTGCTGACCTTACTTTCTCAGAATGCAAAACTCGAGGACATTTTGAGGATGCTGACAGATGCAAAGTACCGCAAGAGCGTCGTCGACAACCTAGATGATCTTGTACTCAAAAACTTTTGGGAAGGTGAATTTAATACCCTTCAGGAAAAACAACGCATGGAAGCGATCTCTCCCATTCTGAATAAAGTCGGCCAGTTCGTCACTTCTCCACTCGTGCGCAATGTCGTCAACACAAACAAAAGTAGTTTCAGCATCGAAGATGTGATGGATTCAGGTAAAATTTTACTCGTCAATCTCTCCCAAGGAAAACTCGGTGAAGATAATACTGCCCTGATCGGCGCGATGTTGATCACCAAAATCCAGCTGGCAGCCATGAACCGCGTGTATATACCAGAGGAAGAACGTCGAGATTTCTTTCTATATATCGATGAGTTTCAAAACTTCGCCACCGCTAGTTTCATCAAGATCTTGTCTGAAGCACGTAAATATCGGCTGAGTTTAGTGCTAGCGAACCAGTATATCGATCAGATCCCCGATGAGATCAAAGCTGCGATCTTCGGAAACGTCGGAACGATGGCCAGTTTCATCCTGGGGGCAAGTGATGCAGACTGGATGACCAAAGAGTTTGGCAACCGCTACACTGCTGAGGATCTCGTCTCTCTCAGTCGGTACCAAACCATCATGAAACTCAGCATTGATAACCGCCTGAGTGCTCCATTTCCGGCCTACACGCTCGGCTTGGCTAAATCATCCAACTCCAACAAACAAAAGGTGCTGAACGTCTCTAGAGAGCGGTACGCGAAAAAAAGAGAATAGTCGTTCGTTACAGAGCACTGACAAAAAAAAGCGGTAGGTTGTAGGTACTTACCACCTACAACCTACCGCCTACCACTTATCTGATTTACATCATACTAAAGACCAACATTGCGATCACTACTAAAACTGTAGCGCCCACTACGAACACCATCAAACCCATTACTGGATCATTGACTGGTTGGGTCAGAGCATTTGAAGATTTAGGAGCAGAGACAGCTTTACTGACACTACTTCCAGCTTTTTTGACTGTTTTAGTCATTTTTTTAACCGTTTTTTTGGCTTTTTGGGCAGCTTTTTTGGCCATGGGACTCCGAGTTTAAAAGTAATTTCCTTCATTAACTATACGGAAAATCCTGCGTCAATGTCAAGGAGATAACTTCCCTTCTGGCACCACCTCTTCGTACTCAAACCGGAATCTGGCTGGCTTAACGATATTGAGCCCGATCTTCTCAAACACTGTGTTGAGATCTTGTGTGGTTTCTGCCTCAAAATAGTAATCATTTTGGTCAGAAGCGATGCTTTGCATGTTTCTCCTGCCCAACATATCCATCCTGGCATTATCTTTACATGCCCCACCGTTCGTCAAAGACTTGTAATAAATTGTGATAAAAATGTACTCTTTCTGAGACTTTGTCGCGTTTGCAATCGTGATCGCCTCATCACTACAGGCTGTGCCTCGATTGTCAGGTTGATAACCAGTTGAAGTTTGGGCGTAACAGGCATTATCTGTACAGCTGCCTGCATTCAGACTTGCATTTGGATTGCCATCACTAAAAAGGATAACGATGTTCTGCGGATTCACCTGCGTCCCTATCCGAGTGTTATCGTCCAGTACTTTCGTGGCAGCGACTAGCGCCTCACTATGGTCCGTCCCCCCTGTCGATCTGACTCTGTTCTGGACTTTTGTTTTGACCAGTGCGAGATTACTTGTCAGTGGTTGTTCTATCACTGCGGCATGGTTGAACAGCACCAAACCTACTTGATCTTGAGGCGTAAATACATCGGCGTTGAGTAATCTGAGTACACCAGTCTTGAGAGACTCAGAGGCAGTTCCCATACTTTGAGAGATATCTAAAGCCAGTACTACATTTAATGGCGGGAGTTGCTCTGACTCTTCTCGCTGATACTGAGCTTCTAGACTTCGTCGTGCCTGGCGGTAGGCTGAGTCAATTTTGATCGAATATGTATTCGCGGCTTGATTAAACGTGATAGCACGTACAATCTTTACCTCTCCCAATGTGTATTGCTGAGTGTATGGCAAACTTGGCGGCCATTGACCAGACTCGAGTAGCTGCAATGTATCGTTCATTGAACCTTCTGCAGCGAAGAACGCTTCTTGAGAAAACTGCTGGCTTAAAGTCCTATTTAAACTCGCCCGAGAAACCAAAAACATACTAAACAACATGATCTCGAGGATGAGAGAGATGATCAGAATAAGCAGGAGCGTTGAGAAACCTGCTTGATGCAAACGCTGGTCGGATGGTTTTGATCGATGCATACACTTACCTACATACCTTCATCTGATGAATAGCTTTTCTTCCGGAGTGAAATACTCATTTCTTTCTCTACTTTGACATCTGGTCTTTTTTTAGATTCTAAGGCTAAAGTCACACGTATTAAAGGGACACCTCCAGATTTGCCTAAATCATCAATAATGAAACTTTTGACTTCTACTCCTTCTTGTGTAAATGCGGCTTGGTTCTTGAGTAGTCTTTCTTGCACGACTGTATACTCCGCGGTCAAGTCATTGTCTGCACTGTAGACACTGAGAGTATCTGATTCTGCTCCAAACCCGATATCAGCTGTGGCGCTATTATGAAGTTCTTGAGAGAGATCTTGAAAAATAGTGATCGCAACATTTTGAACCCTTTCAAGCTCGAGATTGGCATTTCTCGCTCGAAAACTTGAGCCAAGTATGCCCATCATTGCCATCATGATCGGCACCGCGATGGCGATGACGATCAATACTTCGACCATGGTGACTCCCTGTCGAAACACTCCTCGCTGGTTTTTTGATATATAAGTATGCATTTATATATATTTTGTTTTACTAATTATTATTTTTATATTATATTATAAATTGGTATATATTTTGATATACTAAAGAGTATTTATTGTGTCTCGAGTGAAGGTGGCTTCACAAAATATGTCAAAAACTCTGTCTCATCGGATCCACCCTTCCCCACCCAAGTAATGGTACTTTTGACGAGTATCGTATCAGAATCTAACTGAGCGGATGGATCGATGGTTTTATTTACTATTTCATGAGTTGAGTTGGATCGGTAGACTCGTTCAAATGAGATCTCTCGAGTATACTCGGCTGAGAGCAACTCTGTACCTTTTAGAAAAGCTGGTGGAGCATCCACTTTGAGTTTGTACGCCGTGTTTTCATCGAGTGCGCCAGTCAGGCTATACCAGTTCGCGGTATTGGCAAAAATATTATATGCCACTTCCAATCCTTCTTGAGCATACAAACTCGCTTCTTGCCTCTCCCAGGTAGAAGCTTGTGAAGCGAAAATATTGTTGAAGGAGGCCACAAAAAACATCACAAAGATCGCAAAAATGACTACAGCAATCAAGGTCTCCAGAAGCATGAAGCCGGAAATACGACTGCTCGTAGCCCCTCCGCTGGCGGGATTTTCAATAAGTAGTCCACACCTTTGGCGGGAGTTGATCTTCATAATGTAGCTTGGTATTTTTTTATCGAGTTCTCTTTTCAATTGGTGTCTCCTCAATGAGTCCATTCTGATTGACGGTAATGGTCGTCTTGAACTGCCCAGAGGCTATCGTGAGCTCCAACTGCTTTGCTCCAGTGCTTAGCCGAGGAAGACCGGTTAATTTTTCAAAAACTATTTGTGGGCTATTGGTCTGAAGGATAAAAACGGAATGATCGAGCTTGATCACTTTTTGGGCTGGAATAGTCTTGAGTTGGTCGCCATCAAACTCGAGTCCATGCTCGACAGCATTCTCAGCAGCTTTTGAGTCCGCCTGGGCTGTCGTGATAAGCGAAAGAATTTTCTCTGTCTCGGAAAGCAAGCGCTGCTTCTCAAGAGCGCCAAATAAGAAAGGTGAACTGATCGTAAAAAGAAAGCCGACAAGAACGACGACGACCAGCAACTCTACGACCGTAAAGCCAAAACATTTCATGATAGCCCACTCCTCTATGCTAACTTCCTTTTCCATAGAGTGAAAAGAGAAAGGATACCCCGTTTCCGAGAGGAACGAAAGTACTAAATAAAGTGTACAGGAAAAAGGTATCTGTTGTCACTGAAATGTGCTCTCGCTAAGAATCGAACTTGGATTTAAGGTTAGCCTGCCCGCCTCCTGGGTATGGTTAGATTTTATTTTGTGCCGACACCGGGAGTCGAACCTGGATTTAGGGTTTAGGAAACCCTCGTTCTATCCATTGAACTATGTCAGCGCTTGTTTTCAAGCTTAGGCAGCAGGCGGGGAAACCTCCGTTCTATCCGTTGAACTACGAGAGCGCATATCTAGGAAGCTTGGCCATTATAATTCAACGTAGTCGAAAAAAGAACTCTCTATACTTACTGCTTCTCTCTTTCAGAATACTTCTCATAAATGCCAAATGCTTTGGTGGCATTATCAAGGGCTATAGTGAGATGTTCAGATAATCCTTCAGGGAACTCTAAAATGATCTCATCGAGATTATTTTTTTTACGAATCTGATCAAGAATAATTGCATCTTGCATCTTTCCAAGCATTTTTGATAGTTGATATAGCTGGCTGAAGACAAAATGGAATCCTTCACCTGGTTTAGATGCTGCAGGCACTTGGAAAAGATCCATGACTAAAGGATACTTTTTCTCTCAACTCTTTTTTCTTCTTGCTTGTCTTCTCACCTGCATTCGCAACATCTTTGTACTGCCCCAATACTCGTAAAAACTTGTTTAATTTTTGAGGTGGCCTTCCTGATGTTGTGTACGTTTTATGTGCCGTTTTTAATAAAAACCCGAACTGCCGTACGCTCTTGAGATATATTTTCGAAACTTCATACTGCTGGTCTAACTGTGATAAAAATGTACCTTTTTTGTATTTTGACTTCCAAGCCCGATTGATTTCTTTAACTGATGCCTTAAACATTGCTTGCGTCATGCCAGCTGACTCACTACTCCACCGATACTCCCACAATCTTTCAGGCTCTACTCGAATCCTATCAAAGTTTCCGCTAAAAGTGGTGATTTTTCCGCTATCCAGATTGTATTTTGGTCTGTGCTCGATGTGACTGGTGGATTGTACAGGATGTCAGGAGAAATTCAAAGACTCAAGCAGATCAAAGAAGTGATGTTTATGGTGGTAGTGGTGTCGGAGTGGAGAGAATTGAACTCTCTACCTCTCGGTCCCGAACCGAGCGTTCTACCGATGAACTACACTCCGAATGTAGGCGGGTAAACCGAGCTCGCCAATAGTATTGTAACTCAAAATCCTTTGCGAACACTGCTAAAGTTTGCTTCTAAAGAAGCTAACATATGTTATACTGTGACATATGTTAAAAATCCCTCTCCAGATCTACCTTGACCCTGAAGTGATCGATATCTACAAACAGTACTCTAAACTTTCTCAAAAAAGCGTCTCCAGTCTGATCCGTCATGCTGTAGAAAAAGAGGTGAGTGAGTTACAGAAGAAACTTGATAAGAAGCAGCAGTACATTGCTCAGGAAGGCAAGGACGCGATACAGTTTTTACGAGATCACGCTGAGAAATATAAACATTTGAAATATCACCATCCTGATAAAACTGATGATGAACTCTTATATGGTGAATAAGCAGTACATCCTTGACGCAAGTTTTTTTATTGGATTAATGAATCCTTTGGACCCACACTATCAAAAAGCTACTTCGCTCTTTTTCGACATCACTACATCACAATCCATGATGATCACTAATCAATATATTGTTCAAGAATCCCACACAGTCTTGCTCTATCGAACGAAAGAACCAGCTGTTCTGACTGATTTTCAAAAGTTTTTAACTCAGACGCCCAACTTCATCTCGGTTGAACGCTTATCAGAAACTGATGAAGATGAAGTTTTAAAACTTTTCATTCATCAACCAAAAACCAAATATGGTTGGCTTTCTTTTTGGGATTGCAGCGTGCTCTATCAAGCTCGAAAAGAAAACGCTGAAGGAATGGTTACATTCGATGAAGGATTCAAACAGTTCACTCATGAGTTTGAACTTTTAGGAGTCTAAAAAGGGACAGACTGAGGATTTAACCCTGCGGCCTGTCCCCTAATGCCTAATGCCTAATTTACTTCTTCACCTCATAATCCGCATAGACGACACATTCCATCGCACTCTGATATCCAAAGATTTCATCTTTCTCGAATACGATCTTAATCTCTCGCTCAGCATCAGAGTCGTTTGCTGAAGCATGGATAAGGTTAAACTGCTGACTCATCCCGAAATCTCCCCGAATCGAACCCGCTTCTGCTTCTCGACCTAAAGTAGTCCCGACTAACTTGCGCACAACTTTGACCGCATCGATCCCCTGCCAAGCCATGGCCACGATTGGCATCTGAGCCATGAATGATTTCAAGTCATTGAAAAAACCTTTATCCTTATGCTCGGTATACCACTCTGAAAGCATCTCGTCAGTCATGTTCACCATCTTAATCCCTACGAGTTTGAGTCCTTTACGTTCAAAACGTGAGACGATCTCACCGATCAGTCCTCGTTGTAAACCATCTGGCTTGATGAGTACGGCGGTTTGTTGCATATGTTTCTCCTTGCGGGTTTGTGTAAAAATTAAAATATACGATATGTACTAGAAGAGTATTTTAACAGATGAAATGACTATTTCCAGAGCTTCAAACCGGGAACGTCTTTAAAATGTTTTGTGTTTAGAGTAGCTAGGTAGGCATTGTGTTCTAATGTAGTCGCTGCCACGATCGCGTCGATACCATCACAATACTTTTTTCTGCGTAAACTTCCTGCTACTTTCGCGACTGGTTGGGTGAGATCAACTATTTTCGAGATATTAAGAATGAACTCTATTTTTTCTTGTTGATCTTTTCGCGTTGAAGACAAACCTGACCATAATTCGTAGATCACTACTGTGGGTACTATAATCGTAAACTTCTCAGATGTATTCTGCTTACCTTCTCGAACGATATCAGAAAACACTCCTGACAAGGTTCTCAGTTGCTCGACTATTACAGAAGTATCCAAAACAATTGTCATACTTACCATTCCAGCTTTCGATCAAATGATGTTCTTGCTTGCTCGATCTGCTCAAAATCTTTTTCTGAAAAAACACCGTGAGCATTTTGAAAAGCTTTTTCAAGTGCTTTCAAATCGGTCCCTTCCTTTTTAGCGGGACTGATCGTCGCAAGGATTTCATTCGTTTTCTTATTCATGACCTTTGTCACCTGCCCACCATAGTACGCAGCTTTGAGTAAATCAAAAAATTGATTTCTTGCGGTAGTGGCATCGAGGGTAATCGTTTTCATTGATGTGAGTATAACAAAAATGTTTCTGACGTACAATATGTACACTTTGTACACGATGAACGTTTGTCAAATGAGTTCTTTAGTTCAAAATGATCAACATGTGTTACTATTATTTTATGATAAACACATCAAAACACATACTCGTGATAGAAGATGAAAAGCCCTTGAGATAGGCGCTGCACAAGACGCTGATCAAAGAGGGATTTAGTGTCGAGCAGGCAAAAAATGGTGAGGAAGGGTTAAAACTTGCCCAAGACAATTTACCAGATCTCATACTCCTAGATATATTGATGCCAATCATGGATGGAATCACTGTGTTAAAAAATCTACGAATGAGTGCTTGGGGTGCTGAAATCCCTGTGATTTTGCTGACCAATGTGAACCCAGACGATGGAGTCATCACATCGATCAATGCAGAACACCCCTCTTTTTACTTGATGAAGTCAGAAACACACCTTGAAGATATCGTACTGAAAATTAGAGAGATCTTGGAAATATAGTTTTCATGCCCTACCCTGGTCATTAAATTCAAGAATTTTTTTCTGTTCTGAATCCTGGCTACTTCAGCAGCTTCTCAAACCGCTCTTGCTCGCCAAATGGCCCGATGATCGCGAAACGAACTTCTTCGGGTTTTATGAGTCGACTGGCAGCTTTTTTGACATCGTCCAAAGTAACTTTTGAGATATCGTTGATCACTTGATCAAGAGTTTTAATCTCGTTTTCCAGTAGCTGACGCATCCCGTAGACAGAGGCGATCGAGTAGCTATCTTCCATCCCTAGGATAAGACTGCCGATACTATAGTCTTTGGCCCGCTTGAGCTCATCGGCACTCACCGCTTTTTTACCTGATTCGATATCGAGAAATTCTTGTAAAGTCACAGTGATCGCTTCGTCTACTCGATTGGGATCAACACCCGCGGCAGCACCGAAGAAACCGGCATCCATGTAGGTGTCGACATCACTGCGCACGTAGTAGCACAATCCCCGTTTCTCTCTCACTTCAGTAAATAAACGTGAGCTCATGTTCCCGCCAAGTATCGTGCTCAAAAGTGAGACTGCGTACCGATCAGGGTCGTAGCGTTTGATCCCTGGAAAACCCATGATGAAGTGAGCCTGTTCGGTTTTCTTTTCTTTGACCGCTATTCTTTTTTCTTGTGCGATCGGATTCCCTGTCCAGTCGTGCTTACTGGTGTCATCTCTTTTGAGTGCGTCACCTTTTGAAAAGTAGGTGCTCACTCGATCAAGTATAGATTCGTTCTCGACTAGAGCAGCTTCACCTACCAGCATCAAGACGACATTGTGCAAGCCGTACCAGTGAAGAAGGTGATCTTGAAAGTCTTTTTGAGTGATCCCTTTAACTGTCTCCCTCGTCCCGATGATATCTCTCCCCAAGTTCGAGCCATGGTAGAACATCCGCTCAAACACATCACCAATATTTCTCATCGGACTGTCTTCATACATGTTAATTTCTTCGATGATGACACCTTTTTCTCGCTCGATATCTTCTGTGAGTAGGCGTGGAGTGAGCAACATGTCTGACACGACGTCGAGAGCGATCTCGATGTCTTTGCCTGCTGACTTGACGTAGTAGCCAGTGTACTCTTTGCTGGTGAACGCGTTGAAATCAGCCCCGATCGCATCGATCGCCACTGCCACATCTTGAGCGGTTGGATATTTTTCCGTCCCTTTAAAGACCATATGCTCGAGGAAATGGGAGATGCCAGAAACTTTGACCTCTTCATATCGAGAACCTACTCGAACGAGTGCGAGGACGGTGACACTTTTGACGCTGTCCATCGGGACGCGTACTACTGTGAGGCCTGATTTGAGAGTGTCTTTGATGTAGCGCATGGGTTGTATTGTATCTCTTCATGCTCTTTTCTTTAAGCCCTGGTTTTTCTTTGCAATGATATAGTCATAGTATTACTTAACAATAGTTAATGATATTATTAGTTCTTTTTTATATTTTATTGATATTTTTTATATAAAAGTAATCTTTATACCATCGTTTTTTACAATACTGTTATAACAGAACGTTATAACGTGACTTGCGTTACAATACCTGAATGGAATCAAAAAAAATGAAATGGCTTCAGACTGCACAACTGGTGTTACTTTCTGCCGTTATTTTTTGTATTCCATCTAACCTTTTTTATCAGCTCTTGCCAAACTACGGCTATGTCGGGGGGCTCCAGGTAGATTATCTTATCCCAAAGCTGTATTTGGTAGACCTTCTCATACTAGGTATTTTGGGCTCTCAGATGATTACAGTGGCGTTTGCAGGTCAGCCTGTAAGCATATTCGCAAGAAGAGAAATTGTTACCTGGTTTAAAAAGCAGCTTACTCCTACAACCTTGCTACTCGCTACTTGCTACTTACTCCTCCTCACCCGCCAACTCTTCACCCCATTCCCGATCAGTGCAGTGTGGTTCTTGCTTCAAACAACTCTGAGGATTGGATTTGGGGGTTGGCTAGTAGGGAGGTTTCAAAAACACAACTCCCAGCCTTACAGGCCGACGGCTCTGAAGCCGTCTTGGCTCCACGAGATCTTCGACATTCTATATTCCACTCTCTACCTTCCATTACTCCTCACTCTCATTTTCCAATCTGCCCTCGGCCTGTACCAATTTCTCACTCAACGAACATTGTTGGGTTTTTGGTTTCTTGGCGAACCGACTCTACACAGTCAACCTGGGCTTGCCACCTCTGATTTTCACTGGCTTGATGGGTTGATCGGGACAAGTTTTGGTTTGAGAATTTTGCCGTATGGGACGACGCCGCATCCGAACGTGTTGGCGGGGTTTTTGGTAGTAGGAACACTCCTACTATTTCAATTTTTAATTTTTAATTTCAAAGTATTGTTTCAAGCTCGCTCTAGCTGGCAGTTACTCAAAATCCTTGGCTTGCTACTTATTACTTGCTTCGTACTCCTCTGCCTCTTCCTCACCCAATCGGTCTCAGCCTGGCTAAGCCTACTTATCGGTCTGGGATACTTGAGTGCAAAAAAAGTGTTTCTAAGATATCAGCCGGCAGTGTTTATAAGTTTCATCTTGGCGATACTCATCATGCCAATTTTTCTCAGTATCCTTTCTTCTCGATACTCACAGCTTGCTACACTCACGCGTCGCAACGAACTGAATATTGCCGCCTTGAAAATGATCTGGGCTCGTCCAGTAGCCGGTGTGGGTATGAATCAATTTGCTGCAGTTTTGGAGGAGGTCCATACTCAAAATGAAGTGGTTCGTTTTATCCAACCTGCTCATCACACAGTTCTGTTGTTTGTCGCCGAAAATGGTGTCTTAGGAGTACTCATTGTCATGATTTTTATGAGAAGTACGAAAAATACTGCTTTCTTTTCAGTACTACTTTCTGGCTTGATCTTACTTCCAATAATCGGACTTGATCACTACCTGTATTCACTTCCACAGGGTCAGCTACTGTCAGTCCTGCTTTTGTGCTTTATCACTAGTTTGGATAAAAATACATCGACCATAAAATCGGTTTGAATTTCGCTGAACATTTGATTCTTCTTTTCTTCGGTTTTCATATTTTTTACTATTTTTTTTATTTTTCTTCTATGATCAGTCTTTAATTGTATTTGACTTTAAATACAGATTTCTTTTTTAATTCTATTTTTTTCTCATTAACTTTAATCAGATCTGGATTATCGGTCCCCAATCCAATACAAAATATACTCAATATATTACTTTTTCACGAACACTATTGGTGTTCATTCGCTTTAGAATAATTTTCAAACGAACAATATAAAATCAGTCATCAAAGGAAATTCTTTGCTTGTATCCTTGAATGAAAATCATATATCTAGAAAATTTGAGATTCTTCTCTGACATCAAATAAATCTAACAGAAACCTTCCACACTTTTTTTCAGGTTTTGTCCCAGATATGCAGGATCCTGATTATCTGAATCACAAACACTTCAATTTTCTTGCACCTGACTATAGGCAAAAAATTCATCAATCGAGACTTAAAAAAAAGACCTTCTAGAATCCTCAATTCAGGCAAAAGAAAAATAATCTAGAGTACTGAACGTGATGATTCAATCACCTGCTTGCCAATAACTTATTCCATCGGTGATGATCTCGATGTCACCAGACTGAGCTGTTTCAAATATTTTGATATTACGAGATCTAAGTAGATCAATTACTCGAGAGTGAGGATGGCCAAAACTGTTGTTTTTCCCACTACTGATCAATGCAACTTCGGGTTTTACCTTATCTAGAAAACTTATTGAGGTTGAGTATTTAGACCCGTGATGGGCTACTTTCAATACATCTACATCGCTTAGCGAATACCATCGATCGATTGATAACTCAGTCGCGCTACCAATGTCCCCAGACAAAAAGAGAGTGAAGTTCTTATATCTCAGATATCCAGATATCGATCGACTATTTTCATCATCATCTTCAATAAATTTGGATGTTTCTTTTGGGTTTTTTACTTCTTCGTGTTTTAAGGTTGAATTTAAGTGGTCATTTAACACCGTTTCGTCTGGCCAGATCGTCTGAAAAACTACATCCTCTTTTGGTATAAATACGGATACAGTATTTCCGGCAATCATTGGTTGCTCCTGAATAGAATTCACCTGTAACTCCTGAATAAGATTTTGGTATATATTCGTATTATTTGGAGATGGGTTATGTACAAACCGATCGATTGTGAAACTTTGTATGACGGCTGAAAAACCACCAATATGGTCAGCATGTGCATGCGTCGCGATAACCATATCTATATGCTTGTCCCAAAATGGCATGTACTTTTCTAAACACTCTAATACAGTCTCGTCTGGTCCAGAGTCGACTAATAATTGATGAAACCCGTGAGTAATGAGAATGGCATCACCCTGTCCCACATCACAGGTTATGACATGCATATACTCATCTGGCCACTGCAGACAAAGGTAAACTGTCATTAGAAAACTCAAAAAAAGTATTGATACAAAAAGATAAGATAGATTTTTCTTCATACCGGTAAACTGGTAAGAAGTTGACCATCTAAGTTCTTTTTGTTAGTTAAAGCCAAAAACACAGCTATACAGAGCCAGCATATTGAAAAATGAAAAAGTGAGAAGGTTTCCCACTCAATAGAGCTATATGGTATCTTTGAAAAAAGATCCACACCGATCAGAAATGACTGAGCGATCGTCCACACAGGAACCAAACAGATGAACGCTACTATTGGATGAATCAATGTGGTGAGTAAGAAGAAGACTGAAAAAAACATTAGAATAGGTATGAGCCAAAGCAGAAGTGTGTTTGCGAAAATTCCAACCGTGCTGATCTTTTTAAAAATAAGCAGTAAGAAGGGTGTCGTTGGAATACTTGCCGCTACTGTGGTGAGAAAAGACTCGCGAAGATGATTCAAGCCGAATTCTAAAATATTTGTGGGTTTTTCAAAAACTTTAGGTATGGACACTTCTAACCTAGGGGATATAAATAGTAATCCAAAAGTGGCAGAGACTGAAAGTAAAAAGGAAATGTCAAAGAGGAGCAATGGTGCACACAGGAGCATGACCAAAATAGACACGAAGAAACTATACCTTGCGTAATACACTTTACCGCTCAAACGGCTCAGTAAAAGTAAAGCCCCCATCAATCCCGAACGTATGACAGAAGGAGTGCACCCAGCTACCACTACATAGATGAAAATACCCAAAATCGATACCAGTATCGCCATTTTTTTTCTTACCAGCTGTTTTGACAATAAAAAAATGTAAGAGCTGACAATAGTAATGTTGTATCCAGAGGCGGCCACGACATGGATCGTACCAGTATCTATCAGCTGCTGCTTCATTTTACTCGAGAAAGAGGGGCTTTTCCCCAAGAGAATTCCAACAGAAAATGATGCGTGTGGCTCATGGAGATACCTCCTCGCTCTCTTGAGGAAAAAAGGATTGATGTATCCAAGTTTTATCCCTATTTCTTCGATTAGGTGTGAACCCGAACTCGGTGAATCAAAAATCTGAATGAAATGGCTATTGTTCAAGGTAATTTTGCAGTATGGCGCATCAATCAGTCTACTCATGTAACTGATAATTTCGTATCCCCATATACTATTATACTGAGAGTCTCCTCTACTCTTGGTGAGACTCTCTGGAACATCCTGAACTTTTTGATTATTCAACAGACCTATTTTTTCTATCTTGCTGACCCTTCCTTCTGCAGTACCCCGATAAAACCCCTCTTTCTCAAGAGTTTGAGCGTGATTATCCTTAAACATGAGCAAAATGACGTCTTGAGAGATAGACACAGAGCTAAATTTTACTCTAGGTCTTTTATACCCTTCAATATGCACCCGAATCACTTCGCCTTTTACCGCATTCCTGCAAACTTGAGTTAGTTGCAAAAATTTCAATATTATAATGATAGTAAAGAGTATCAATATACTGCTAATTACTACAATACGGTAATATTTTTCAAGTATTTTTTGGTTCATGAAAACAAATTATTGACAAAATTGATACAAAGCAAACTTATTAATAATAATTATCTACAGGACTAAAATATCTTGCCGTTTAAATACCTATTTTCCGTGCTTCTTTTTATAACGTTATGCTCTGTTGCATCTTTAAAAATGTTGACTCTCCTACTGCCCCCTTCTCAAGAAGACTTTCTAAAGTTTCATAGGGTCTCAACTCAATAATTTTCTGAGCTCTCACTGATCCGATCCCTTCTAGAGATTCAAGTTCGGTAGCTGATGCAGTATTGATACTGATTTTTTTCATTTCACTTGATTTAACACGAACAGGCTCTTGAGTGCTGCCACTCAACTGCTCACCTTTATAAGGAACATAAATTTTTTCTTCATCAGCAACTTTTTTAGCTAAGTTTAAGTTTCTCGAGATGTATACTTGATCTGCTTTCGGAGCGAAACCGCCTGAGATGTTGATCGCTTCAGCGACTCGTGCGTCTTCATCCAAGAGATACAGTCCAGGATTTTTGACTGCACCCCCAATATCAATAGCGATTTCACTTGCTGGTTCTGCTTGAATTTCAGAAGTAACTTCTTGAGAACTTGGTTCAGTTGTCTCAAGAACCATTGAGGATGCTTGGACAATATCTTTCTCGCTTCTTACACTGGCAAAAAGAATACCTACCCCAACTAAGAGACAGAGTATTGAAATACAAAGACAACAGACGGAGAACATCTCCTGTTTGGAGTTAAATCGGAGGAAATTCCTCAATATATGGATATTCATACCCATATTGTCGAACACAATTCTTACAAGAAAGTGAAATGAGAAGAAACAGATTTAAGGGGATTATTCCCCGACCACTATACTGACAAGTTTGGCTGGTATGTAAATTTCTTTGAGAATCTTTTTACCCTCTAGCCAAGAAAGCACCTTTTCTTGTCGCTTAGCAATCTCGAGTATTGCCTGTTTTACGGTGGCTTCTTCTTGAGTGACTTGTACCTCTCCCCTGACTTTGCCATTTACTTGGATCACGATGGTGACTTGCTCATCTTTGGCGATATTTTCATCCCAAACCGGCCATGAGACACAATGGATAGATTCAGATTTTTTTGAATCTACATGTTGTGTGAGCAGTTGGTAAAGCTCCTCTGTCATAAATGGCGCAAACGGACACAAGATTTTGACGAAAGAAACAACTTCGTCAATTGATAGTGGTTGAGCATCCTTCTTAAGAGACAGCTCCCATTCATTTACAAACTCCATCATAGAAGAGATCGCTGTGTTGAACTTGAGTTTTGGAATATCATCACTCACTTTTTTAATCGTCTGATGAAGCGCACGACGAAGTTGGCTCATTGGTTGTTCTGTCGCTCGGTTCACTGCGATACCTAATCCCCATACTCTATTCAAGAACCGATAAATGCCAATCACTGAGCTAGTGCTCCAAGGCTTGTCGGCATCAATTGGCCCCATGAACATCTCGTACACACGTAAAGTATCTGCCCCATACTTCTCGATCACTTCATCAGGATTGATGACGTTCCCCTTACTCTTACTCATTTTTTTGCCATCTGGACCGAGGATCATTCCCTGGTGGCGCATTTTTTTGAACGGTTCATTGATTTGGAGAGTTGATTGGTTATCCGTTCCAAATTTCAGGTATCCTTCATCTCTGAGGAATTTGGTGAAGAAACGGGCGTAGAGCAAGTGCAAGACGATGTGCTCTGGGCCGATCATGTAGAGATCGACAGGTAACCAGGTCTGAAGCATTTCTTTACTGGCAAACTCCCTTTCATTCCGAGCATCCATGTACCTCAAGAAGTACCATGAAGAATCAACGAAAGTATCCATCGTGTCATACTCTGGAGTCCAACCCTCCCCATACAATCTCTCGGTTCTTTCTTTAAACTCACTCGAGTACTTCAACGGTGACTCACCAGTTGGTTTGAACTCGACATCAGTCGGGAGGATCCAAGGCAAGTGTTCTTCTTTTACTGGATGAGCGTTCCCCTCTGGATCGTAGACGATCGGGATCGGAGCTCCCCAATATCTCTGGCGAGAGATCAGCCAGTCACGGAGTCTGTAGGTGGTCTGCCAGCTTGCAAACCCTTGCTCGATCATCCACTCCGCCATCTTTTCTTTCCCTTCTCCCCAAGCACTCATTTCATCGAAATCTCCAGAATTGATCAG
>Ga0163144_10007181_pt1 | contig 24456 bp, 19 predicted proteins | sample OliLak19BULKMAT1_FD_123175 | JGI IMG/M metagenome (GOLD analysis project Ga0163144, IMG submission 123175) | Freshwater microbial mat bacterial communities from Lake Vanda, McMurdo Dry Valleys, Antarctica - Oligotrophic Lake LV.19.BULKMAT1 | ecosystem: Environmental > Aquatic > Freshwater >...
AATAAACGCGCAGAGCTGCGCCGGGATTGGGTCGCCAGCCAAGGCGCTGGCGACGAAGCCTATCTCCGATAGGTGACTGAGCCAGCAACGCCGGATCGCGACTCAAGCCCAAGTAGATTTGAGTGTTTATTTCTGACCGAGTCCCTAACCTAAATTCAGCAGTTTCTTTTAACCACAGATTCCACCGGTGAACACGGATCCAGAGGATTACTAATCCTGAAAAATGCAGTTGAAGCCACAGATTCCACTTAAATAGGCGAAGGACCGGTTAATATTCCCGAAAGCCCTGGAGGCGAGCGGACCCCATCCGTTAGGCTGGATGGTTCGAGTTTTCCTTAGCTTGCAAAAAGCACGCACACCACACGGGGGACCGTCGCATAATGGGGCGTGGGAGTGAGTTTGCCGCTCGAGGGATCGATCCCAAAAACCGTGAGCAGCTCGGTCTCCTGGTGTCCACAGACCAACCAATTTCCCTCCGGCGAGAGTGCGAAATTCCGCGGGTTCTTTCCACCCGTCGGGATGATTTGCAAGAGAGTCAACCGGCCGGATTCCTCCTCAACCGCGAACGCGGCGATGCTGTCGTGAGTGCGATTCGATCCGTAGAGAAACCGGCCGCTCGGGTGTACCCGGATTTCGGCGTTCCATTTCAAGCCGGTGAAATCAGCGGGCAGGGTTGAGATCGTCTGTTTCGGGCTCAGGGCACCACTCGCCGTATCGTAGTCGAACACCGTGATCGAGCCGGCCATCTCGTTGATCACATAACCGTGCCGGCCGCCGGGGCTGAATTTAAAATGGCGCGGACCCGCGCCCGGGTCCATCATGGCGAAAGGGGTTTCGGCCGGGGTGAGCGTGGCGGTCGCGGGGTCCAAGGCGTAGCTGAAGACTTTGTCGAGACCAAGGTCGGCTACGATGACAAAGCGATTGTCCGGTGAGACGGTGACTGAGTGCACATGCGGCTTGTCCTGACGTTCGGGATTCGGACCGTGGCCCGCGTGTCGCGTCACGCGAGGGGTTCCGAGTGACCCGTCGGCGTGGAGGGGAATCGCCGAAACATATCCATCCCGGTAGTTCGCGGTCAACAGCACGCGGCCGGTGGCATCGACGGCCAGATGGCTGGGCGAATTGGCGCCACCGCTGGGCGGGTTGGACGCGAGCGGCCGCAGCCCGGAGGTTGCGGGGTCGACGGCGAAACCGATGGCTTGCGTGGGCGAGCCGTGTATCGTGTAGAGGAAATTTTTATCAGGCGTGAGGGTGATCCAGGATGGATCGGTCGCCTCGGCGGCAAGGACCGGTGCACTCAACGCTCCCGTCGTGGCATCCAGCTGGATTCGATAGATCCCCTGGCTGGCGGTGTTCTTGGTATACGTGCCGAGGAAGATGCGATGGGAAGAAGCCATGAGGAAAATCGGAAAGGCGGAAAAGCGGAAAATTGGGAAATTGGGAAAGCGGAAGACGGGGCTACGCGTCCTTGTTGCTCTTCGGGGGCGAAGCCGCGGGCGCTGAGGCGACAAACGGTGCGGCGGAGGTGGACACCATGGGGGAGTGGGCCACCGGCGTCCCGGCGAGCGCGTCCTTGAAGTGACGCCGGCACATGGCGACGTAACGATCGTTGCCTCCGATCTCAACCTGGGCACCTTCCCGCACGGCCTGCCCGGTCGAGTCGACTCGCAGGTTCATCGTGGCTTTTCGACCGCAGTGACAGATGGTTTTGAGCTCCGCCAAGTCGTCCGCGATGCCGAGGAGCGTCGCGCTGCCGGGAAAGAGTTTCCCCTGAAAGTCGGTTCGCAGGCCATAGCAGAGCACCGGGATATCGAGTTGATCCGCGACGTCGCTGACCTGCCACACTTGTTCGGGCGTGAGGAACTGCACTTCATCGATCAGCACACACGCCACGGGATCGGCCTGGTGTTCGACCTCAACCTGGTGGAAAATGTTGTCGCAGGCGGTCAGGGAGACGGCGGTGGAACTCAGGCCAATCCGCGATTCGATCCGGCCTGGACCGAAGCGGGTGTCAATCGACGGCGTAAAGAGCAGTGTACGCAGACCGCGCTCACGATAATTGTAGCTCGATTGGAGGAGCACCGTGCTTTTGCCCGCGTTCATCGCGGCGTAGTAGAAGTAGACCTTGGCCATGGGCAGAGCCCAGTGTGGCCGGTCCGGGCGGAGAATTCCAAGCCGAAGTTCGCAATCACATCGCGGTGGGCGCGGCGGGCTGCGCTCCCCTCGGCGGGGCTGAATCGGGCTTGGACATTGCGTCGGTCTGCAGCTTGAGATTGCGCGGCCACGCCGCACTGGCATCCTCGCGCTTCTATGCGTTTAACGACCCCATGGTTTATCGGACTGATTTTCGCCGGCGCTGCGTGCCTCGGCGGCTGCCAGATGCAGAGCGCCGCGGAGAGCGGTCCGCGATGGACCTCACTCTTTGATGGCAAGACCTTCAACGGTTGGAAACAACTCCAAGGTGAAGCCAAGTACGCCATTCGCGATGGCGCGATCATCGGCATTGTGACCGAAGGCGTTCCGGCCAACTCGTTCATGGCGACCGAAGAACTTTTCGGTGATTTCAATTTCGAGGCCGAGTTTAAGGCCGATGCGGGAATCAACTCCGGCGTGCAGTTCCGCAGTGCGCCCGCGAACGAGACGGTGAAGCGCGTGCATGGCTATCAATATGAAATCGACCCCAATCCCCGCGCGCTGACGGGGGGCTTGTATGAAGAGGGTCGGCGCGGTTGGTTCCGCCCGGAAAAGAACAATGGCGAACCGCAGCTCGCGTGGGCCAAGCAGCATGCGGCGAAATTCAAGGCCGGCGAATGGAACACCATGCGGATCGAGGCGCGCGGCAACCACATCAAGACGTACCTGAATGGTCACTTGCTGGCCGACTATATCGACTCGGACGAGAACGCCCGGATTAAGCGAGGCTTCTTCGGCTTGCAGGTGCACTCGACCCGGAACGCCGCGCTTTTCGGCAAGGAAGTCGCCTTCCGGAATATTCGGGTGCAGAAGCTCGATTGATCGTCGGAGGCTTCGGAGGGACAGACAGGAATGTCTGTTTCACCGCCGGAAGACGGACAGGAATGTCGGTCTTCACCCGCGTTTACTGGGTCTTCAGATAGGCGGCGACGTCCGCCACATCCTGGGCTGAGAGGCCAAGCTGATCGGCGCTCAACATCAGCGAGCGGCCGAGCGGCTGGCGTGAACGGATTTTTTCAGCCGGGATCATCTGGGTGAGCCCGCCCGTTGAGACAACGACCAGGGGATCGCTGTTGCTCAGGACAATGCCGTGGACCTGCCCGCCCTCCTTCAGCGTCAGTTGGATGCCGTCAAAGCCATGGGAGATCTCGGTCGAGGGATTCACGATGGCGTTGATGACGACCTCCGCGGTTTGAGCCCGCGCGAAGCCGGTGAGCGCTGGACCATAATCGATGCCTTTGTCACCGATGCGATGGCAGAGCAGGCACGACTGCGACGTTGAAGCCCCTTTGGCGGGGTCGCCCTGCAGTGTCAGAATTTCGGATACGGGCGGGAGCTTGGTCGGCGGGGCTTCCGGCACGACGCTCGGTGCGACGGCGACGGTGGTTGGATCGTAGAGCCCGCGGGCCTTCAAGGCGGCGTCGACGCCGTGCTCCTGCCAGCGGATATCCTTGTAGTTGAGCAGCCACCAGAGGGCGTGGTTCTTGACCATGCCGGAGGAGGTCTGGGCAAGGTCGAGCAGGGCATTGGCGGCGTCCTTGGAGGGAATGAAACCCAAGGCGGTTACAGCGGCGAGCCGGTCGGATTCCGGGAGCGCAATCGCTGCCGCGCGGGTGGCGAAGGCGCTTTCGGCTCCAATGGGGGTCAGGCGCCAGAGCAGGTTGGCGTAGCTGGCGGGCCATTTCGCCGCGTCGCTGCCGGGGGCCACGGATTTGAGTGCCGCATAGACCTCCGCCTCCTTGTTTTTCGCGCCGGTACCCCACGCTTCGAGGTAGGATCGATCTTTGCCGTCGTAGCCCTTCGCGAGGGTGAGTAGCAGGTCGAGTGATTGCGTGATGGGAACATCGCGCAGGGAAAGCGCGACTTCGCGCCGCACGGCGGGAGACGAATCGGTCGCGAGTGTCTTGGCGTGGCCGAGGATGTTTAGATTGGCCCGACGCAACGCCCGGTAAGCCGCGACGCGCATTTGAGGATCCCCGGAGCGGAGTTGCTCTTCCGTTTTCGCAATGCCTTGCGGTCCGAGCTGCGCGAGCAGAAAGACGGCGCGGGCGCGGATGTAGGGATTGGCGTCGTTGAGCAACGCGGCGACCGGGCCGACAGAGGCGGCACCCGCGGCCTTGAGCCGGCTGAATCCGAGATAGCGAACATTGACCGCCGGGCTCTTCAACGCGGTGATCTGGCCTGCGGTGGTGTTGAGATCGAACGTGGGAATCGTGAGTTTTCTGCCTTTCGGCGTAATGCGATAGATCGCACCCGAGAACGTGCTGTCGCGCGCCTGATGGCCACCGGTGCGCGGGTCGAACCAGTCGGCGACGTAGATGGCACCATCAGGCCCGACCGCGACATCGGACGGACGAAACCATGTTTTCAGACTTTCGGCCCGCATTGCGCCGCGTTGCGAGTCGATGCCGGCGAACTCCTGCTCTTGGTTGGTCGTGAGGAAATCGAAGCGTTCCAGTTTGTACCCGGCGCCTTCCGCTTTGGGAAAGTAGCCAAACACGACATTGCGCGAGGTCTCGCAGCTGAGCAGTAGACCGCGCCATTTTTCGCCTAGTTCATCGCCTTCATAGAACACGATGCCGGTCGGGGCGCCGTTGCCATACACATCGCCGGCGGGAATCACCCCCGGGTCATCCTGACGCCATTCCGCGACCGCAGTGGTTTGGCCAGGGCGTTGGTCGGCCCGCCAGGCGCGGCGGCCATCGCGGGAGGTGAAGCCGAGATTGCCGTATTCCTGGAGGAAGGTCGTGCGCGACGCGGGCGGATCATCGTTATCGTTTTGAAAGACGTCGCCGAAGGAGGTGATCGTCTGCTCGTAGCTGTTGCGGTAATTGAAGCCGATGATCTCGACGTTCGTTCCGTCGGGGTTCATCCGGGCGGTGAAACCACCCACGTAAACGTGGCCGTCGTCGCTCTTCGCCCCGGCGATATCGATCGGTTTCCAGCTGTACAACGGGACTGCGCCGCTGCCGCGCGGATCATAGGTGCTGCCGATGCGGAACGTTTTCCCAGAGCGGTCGGTGAACTGCGCGGCGGTGTTGCCGTGGTTGAAATACCATTTGCCGTCCGGAACCGCCGTCACCGAGTGGAGCGAATGGTCGTGATTGCGGCCGTTGAAACCCGTGAGAAGGACGTCGCGTTTGTCGATCGCGGCATCATATCGGCGGTCGCCGTCAACGTCGGTGTAAGAGATGAGGTCGGGCGCATTGGAAACCACGATCTGATTGTCGAACACCGCGATGCCCAGCGGTGCGAGCAGAGACGGCTCTTGGATGAAGATCGTGCTCTTGTCGGCTTTGCCGTCACCATCGGAGTCCTCGAGGACGACAACGCGATCGCCATCGGGATCCTTGCCCGCATGGCGGCGATAGTTGAAGGCCTCGGTGACCCAGACGCGGCCCTGCGCATCAACATCGATGTTTGACGGCTGGCGGAAGAGTGGCGTTTGCGCCCAGAGGGTGATCTCGAAGTCGTCGGGGACCGCGAACATCGCGGGCGGAATTACGGGTGCCGGTGGATCAATGCCGGGCGGTGGAGGCGTGGGTGCTGGCGGCGCCGCGGGAGAAGTCTGAGCGTGGACCGCGAGGGCGGACGTGAGTAGGAAGGAGGCGAAGGCGTGGCGAGTTCGCCGACGCCAGGGACAAAGGGACTTGGCCATTCTTAACAGGAAAGCACCGGCTCATCAGGTGGCAATCATGAGGCACAAAAAGCCCTGCAGAAAGGTCCGCCTCCTGCGCTCCGGGCGCGAGGTGGGTGGGAAGACGATGCCCTTGGATGCTGACTCAATTGATCTCCCCAAAATCAACAAACAACGGCCTGACCCCGTTCGGCTTCCCTTACTTCCCGGTTGCCGCCGCCTTGGGCGCTGCGCGTTTCGGCAGGGGCTTTTGATCGAGGTTCACAGTCAGATCCTCGGGGCGCACCACCGAGTCCAGGCCGCCGGCTGGGACCTCCATTTTCGCAGTCCAAAGGATCGCGTTCAACACGAGTTTGCGGAAATCGGGCTGGGCCCAATTCGTGTGATAATGCCCGCCGGTGAACCCAAATCCGCGACCGCCATTCGGGCGCTCGTAGGCCCACGCGACCGTTTGCGGGTCACCGCGCGTGACCGCTGCGCGGACCGTGGGGTTTCCCGAGTGAGGGCCGTCGGGTCGCGTGATCGTGCTCGCATCGGGGACTGCGGCGAAAAGGGGCGTCAGGCCTTTCATGCCGGCGACAAAGCGAAGGTTGAAATACCACTCGTCGCGAATCGTGAAAGGCTTTACCCCACGGGTCACGGGATGAGTCGGGAGATTCTTGAAATTGGCGTCCCAATGGGGATTGACGGACAAATGCGTCTCGAACGCCGCGCCGACCCATTGCAGAAACTCCGCCTGGCCACGTTCGCGGGTGGGTTCGACCGCGTAATGGATCAAGGCGAGGCCGACATCTTTGGTGATCACTCGCTTGAGTTGCTCCAGCCGGTCGTCCTGCAACCCGGGGTGACGCAGTCCGCCGTCGGAATAGATCAGAATAGTGGATAGGCCTTCAAAGGAGCGGGGATCCTTCGGCCAGCCGTTAAGCGCAACTTCGGTCTGGAGGCCGCTGACTCCGGCCAGCATTTTCTGGAACAGAAGCACGCCGGCATTGTGCTCATGGTGTCCCGGGCCGTGACTCGGAAGACCTGCGATAAGCAGAACCTTCTTATCTGCTGCGAGCGAGGTGAACGCGCCCACGGTTGCGGCGAACAGAACGAGGGTGAAACGAAGGAACGAGGTGGAAGACATCAGGGATTTGGGGAGGTTTTAAACATCGCAGGCTGGGGCTCTTCTCGCAATAGTCTTTGTGAGTTTCGGGAGTGCATTCCTGCCCTTTGCCAGGCGCGAAGTGGCGCAAATCGGACGCTTGCCGCGTTGATCGCTGGCGCCCTCAGCCGATGAATCGGCAAACCGGGACGGAACTTCCCTTTGACGCCGCAGGCCATGGTACCCGAACATCCGAAGTGCTGCGCGGGTGGTTGCCGTGCGACGGGTGCAGTCGCATTAGCCCACGTCGACTCGTTCGAGGGCTGACAAGTCGAGGTCGCCAGCGGAACCAAAGGGTGCGGCGTTGACGGAGCCCAACGCGATGCGCCCATTCTTGACAAGGACACGCGGCCAGCCGGCGGCAGTGGGCTCGAACAAATCGGAGTGATGTTTCAACGCCTGCGCCTGGATTTCCGCGGGAAACTCCGAAAGTCCGGCGAAGTAGTGGTGGCCATTGCGCTCGATGCTCGTGATCCCGAGCGCGGCGGCGGCAGCGAGATCCTGGGTGAGGGCGGCTGGACCGACGTTCGTGAGGTCTTCACCGCTCAGCATGGTCGGAAAGCCGGCGAGTTGGCGTTGTGCGAGCAGGCACGCGTTGGCGACACTCTTGAATATACCTTTGCAGTTTTTGTGACTCGTGCCGGCGTAGCCGAGCGCCAGGGCGCGCGAGGTGCTGTCCTTTTCGGCATCGCTTTCGTCGATGATCACGGGCGGACGATCCGGCCAGGCTTCGGCGAGATTGCCGAGTAACGGGGAAAGGGCCACGTCCCGATGCCACGGCTGCTCCACGAAGAGCAAATGCGGCCAGAACGCGCGCAACTCAGGGGTGGCCTGCAAGCCCCGGAACATCTCCGCAAACGGTGCCACTTCGCGGAAGCTCTCGTTCCCGTCGAGGGAGAACGCGTAATCGTCGCCGCACTCGCGGGCGAAGATATTGGCCATGCGGAGGAGGCGATCTCGGTCCCGGTCGGCCTCGCCGTTGATCTTGATTTTAAAATGACGCAGCCCGTAGGCGCGGATGCATTCGGTGAGGGTTTGCGGAAGTCCGTCGTGGATCCGATCAGCGGCCGGAAGCTCCGCGCTGTCCAGCGGGTCGGAAAGTCCAACGGTGTGGCGGACGAACACCTCAGACACCGGTCTGACCGGAAGCCAGTCGCGTGGCGCACTGCCTTGGAGCGAGGAGTGCAGGCTGCCGAGATCGATCTTCAATAAATTTTCCTGCAACGCGTTGGCGAAGGTCTTGCCGCGCGTGCGGCAGAACGCGTCGATCATCGCCCGTTCCACCAGGCTGGTACCGAGATGAGCAAGCAGGGGAGCGAGTTCATGGGCCTTGGCCCAAGTGGATTGGGCGTCGTATAACGCCTGCCAGAAGGCGAATGGCGTCTCCGCTTGGATCGCGCGCGCGTGGTCCAACGCGGCGCGGATGACGACGAACATTTCCGCGATCTCCTCGGAAGGATCGCGCGCGGCGTTCTTCGTAAACCACTTGGGGGGCAGGTTGTCGGCCGCGATGCCGTGCTGCATCACGCCGTCGATCTCGAAGGTGAGTCGGAGAATGGCGTGCGGCAATTGCGTCAACGTCGCAATGCCGTAGCGGAAGGGCATCCGGGTATGAAGCTCAAGGCGGAACAATTCTGCGTGGCGAAGGGCAAGCGTGCGCACTTCGCAATTGAGCAGGGTTTTGGGGTGGCTTGTCACGCCGCATCGGCCAGCGCCCGCTAAATCCGTGGGCTCGCTGACGGACAGACAGGAATGTCTGTCTCACTTCGGAGCTAAGCGGCCCGCGAGCGGTGATCGTCAGCGTGCACTGGGTCGGCTTCGGGCTCCGTCTCGGAGAGGATGCGCGATGGCTCTGCGCGATTCAGCGCGCCGCGATCGGGGGGAATCAAGCCGGGCGCAATCCGGGCGATGAGCTGCGCCAGTTTGCTCGGCGACGGATGTTTCGCCACATACGCATCGGCGGACAACTCGCCGGCAAGAGAGACATCGCCCGGATCGCCGGAGCCGGAGAGGATCACGACCTTAACGAACTTTAGGAATTCCTGTTCGCGCACCCAGCAGAGAACGCTAAAGCCGGTCGCGCCCGGCATATTGATATCAAGAAACAGAATCTCCGGGAGCAGCCCGCGATCTTCGACCGCCGCGGCCTGACGGAAAAAAGTCATGGCCTCGAGCCCGTCGCCGAAGGTACAGATGGGGCAGGTGACGCCGATGCGGCGCAGCTGGTGTTGACAAAAGAAAACGTCGTCGGGGTTGTCATCGACAATCGCAATGCGGCCGAAAGCACGCAGTGGAAACTCGACGGGGTAGCCGGAGATCATGTTACACAGGTCGCCGTCGAACGGCGGTTCTCAAGCAGGATCGCCTCGGAAAAAGCCCGAAAATTCTGCGGGGTAACGCCCGGTTGAGATTTGCCGTCTTATGTCCAACTCCAGATCACGATCCCAGCGTTTAAATCGCGAATCTCAGATCGAAAGTCCCGGTACTTAAATCCCGCCCCTTAGATCATCAACGGCGCCTCCGCATCGCCGAATCGAGAAACCGGCTGGATGTACGGGCGGAACTGCTTTTGAGTGTACCGCATGCTTTCGCTCTCACCCGCGCGCTTGGTGGTGTCCGCATTTTTGCTGTTGGTTTCGGGCGATTTGTGGTCGCGCGCGGCGACCGCTGATCTTCCGGGCGACCGGATGTTGAGCGCCTACTTCGAGGACCAAACCACGCGCGTGAATGCCCGGACGTATGCCAACGTGAAAACGCTCGGCGATTGGACCCGCGAGCGGGAGACCTATCGGGCGCAACTGCAGGAGATGCTGGGGCTGCTGCCGTATCCAGAGCGGACAGACATGAAGCCGACCATTACCGGTCGGCTCGAGCATCCGGAGTTCTTCGTCGAGAAGCTGCACTTTCAGTCCATGCCCGGTCTGTATGTGACGGGTAATCTCTACGTGCCGAAGAATATAACCGGGAAATTGCCCGCCATTCTGTATGTTTGTGGCCATGCGCGGGTGGAGGAAAAGGGCGTGAACTACGGTAACAAGACCGCCTATCAACATCACGGCGCCTGGTTCGCGCGGCATGGTTATGTCTGCCTCACGATCGATACGATTCAGCTCGGCGAGCTGTCGGGCCTTCATCACGGCACGCATCGTGAAGGTATGTTTTGGTGGAATTCACGGGGCTACACGCCGGTCGGAGTCGAGGCGTGGAACTCGATGCGGGCGCTCGATTACTTGCAGTCGCGGCCCGAGGTCGATGGGAGCAAACTCGGAATGACGGGGCGCTCGGGTGGCGGATCGTATTCGTGGTACACCGCGGCGCTCGACGAGCGAGTCAAGGCGGTCGTGCCCGTCGCGGGTATCACTGATCTGCGCAATCACGTCCTGGACGGCTGCGTGGCCGGCCATTGCGACTGTATGTACATGGTGAATACCTTCCGTTGGGACTTTTCCAAGCTGGCGGCGTTGATTGCCCCGCGACCGCTGCTCCTCGCGAATTCCGACAAGGATCGAATTTTCCCGCTGGACGGCGTGGTGCGGGTCCATACTGAAGTCGCGGCGATCTACGGTCTCTATAACGCGAGCGACAAGCTCGGCCTGCTGATTACGGAAGGCCCCCATAAGGACACGCAGGACTTGCAGGTGCCGACGTTTCGCTGGTTCAATCGTTTTCTCAAAGGCGAGGAGCCGCTGATTTCGGTGGCGGCGGAGAAATTTTTCAAGCCGGCCGACCTGCGGGTGTTTACCACGCTGCCCGCCGATGAGCGGACGACCAAGGCGCACGAGTTTTTCGTGCCTGCGGCCGCGCCCGCGGTGCCCGCCAACCAGGCGGAGTGGTCCGCGCAAAAGGAAGGCTGGCGCACGGCCTTGCAGGAGAAATCCTTTGCCGGCTGGCCCGCGGCGGGCGAATCGTTGGATGCAACGCAGGTGAGTCGGGAATCGTCCGGCGCCCTGACGCTGACCACCTGGGAATTCACCACGCAAGGGGCCGTGCGTTTGCCGCTCCTGGTCTTCACGGGAACCTCAGCGGCGGCGTCACCGGCTCGTTCCGACGCGGAGGCCAAGCCGGTGCGCTTGCATGTCTTGGACGAGCAGGGCTGGGCCGAACTTGCGGCCTCGGTTCCGCTGCAATGGCGCGCTCGCTTGGGGTTGCGCGCCGATGCGCCCGTCAGCCAGCAGGCGCCCTCGGCGCATCATCGCGAGCTCTTCGCGCAGGTGGAGCGAGGCGAGATCACGCTGGCCTATCTGCCGCCGCGCGGGGTCGGGCCGACGCGATGGAGTGGCGATGAGCGTGCCCGAACCCATGTGTTGCGGCGCTATATGCTTTTGGGCCAGACGCTGGAAGGCATGCGGGTATGGGATATTCGACGGGCGATCGAAACCGTTCGGCAGCCGGCCGTGGTCGGTCCGGGCGCGGCGCTTCAGCTTGCAGGGGAACGCAATCAGGCGGTCAACGCGTTGTATGCCTCTTTGTTTAGCGATTCGATTTCATCGCTCGAACTGATTGCTCCGCCTGCGTCGCATCACACCGGGCCGGATTATCTCAACGTGCTGCGTTTTCTCGACGTGCCGCAAGCGGTGGCGGTTTCCGCGGAGCAGCGCCCGGTGAAAATCACGCGTGGAAACCCGGACGACTGGTCCTGGGCGCGCAACACCGCGCGCCGCCTCGAGTGGCCGTCCGACCGGCTGCAGTGGTGAGGACGCCGGGCGAAGAGACGTTGAGCGATGAAAGATGAAAGGTGAGTCGCATCGATCCGCCGGTCTTGCGCTCAATCCTCAACGCTTCATCTCTCACCTCCGGCCTCCCACTCCGGCTCGACTTCACCAGAGCCCGTCGTTGAACTTACTTACCTCTATGATTACCACAAAACGAGTTTGGTTAATGGTGCTGGCGACCGTCTTCGGTGCTGGCCTCCTCCGCGGTGCGAACGCCAATGATGCCTTCCTCGGGAGTTGGGCGCTAACCCTGCCCTCGGCGGCGGGCTGGCTGGAAGTGAAGAAAGAAAATAACTGGCTCGATGGCTCGCTGCTTTGGGGCGGGGGAAGTGTGCTGCCGCTTTCGAGTGTCACGATCGCGGATGGCGTTCTGACCGCGACACGCGTGACCGACCTCGAGCGCAAAGACGCGAGTGGCAAAGTGGTTCGCAAGCATCAGCTGACCGCGACGATCACCGCCAAGATCGAAGGCGACACCCTGAGGGGAACACGTGTTGCGCCCCGGCCGAATGGCCAGGGTTTCGATCGCGTTGAATTCACCGGCAAACGCATTCCGGCGCTTCCGCCCCGGCCCGACCTGGCCAAGGTAAAATATGGCGCTCCGATCCCGTTGTTTACCGGCAAGGATATGTCCGGCTGGGTCGCGAAAGAATCCAATCTAAAGAGCGCCTGGTCCGTCGAAAACGGCACCCTCGCGAACCGTCCTCCGGCTGATGTGCCTGGGCAACCGAAGGTTCGCACCGCGAATCTCCGCACGGAGCGCGAATTCGAAGACTTCAATTTGAAGCTCGAGGTCAATGTCCCCAAGGGCAGCAACAGCGGTATCTATTTGCGCGGGATTTATGAGGTGCAGGTGTTCGACTCCCACGGCAAATCCCTCGACTCCCACAATATGGGCGCGATCTATAGTCGCATCAGTCCCAAGATGGCCGCGGAGAAACCTCCGGGCGAATGGCAGACCTTGGATATTACGCTCGTCAATCGCCACGCGACGGTCGTCTTGAACGGCAAGACGATCATCGATAACGCGCCGCTCGAGGGCGTGACCGGTGGCGCGATGTGGTCGGACGAGTTCCGGCCGGGTCCGATTTTTCTCCAAGGTGACCACGGATCGGTGGCGTATCGGAACATCGTTCTCCGCCCGGTCGTGAAGTAAGGCCGCGCTGACCGCGCCCGCATCCGGGCGCTGATTAGCGCTCAAAGCACAACGCCGCGGTCGGTCGACCGCGGCGTTTGCTTTTGCAAGACGCGCCTGAAACTCGAGTGAACTTCAGGGGCGCCCGTTCTACTTACGTCTAGGGTGTTCGATCGCCGTCCCGCCGCGGTGCCGAACTGACCTTCCTTCCCGCCGCGAGACCCGCGATCAACAAGATCGCAAAGACCACGAGGAACGCGAAGAAAAGGAACTGCGCAATACCAGCGGCAGCGCCTGCAATTCCGGTAAAGCCGAAGATGCCGGCTATGACGGCGACGACGGCTGCGATTATAGCCCATTTAAGCATGACAATGTCCTCCAAGTTGTTTTGAGACGGCGACACCGCGCCACCGCCGGGGTCATAGACACCATTTGACTTGGAACGTTCGGCCGCAGCCGTCGGAAAATGAAAGCTTTCGACAGGCAGTGATTTGCCTTTGCTTCGTGGCTTGGTTTGGTCGATGGACCCACAGTCTCGTCGATTCGCGCTCGCGACCTTTGCGAATCGGCCTCACGGTCGTTGTCGATGAGTTCCCTTCCTTCAAAACGCCCGTGGCCGGAATCCTCCGCCAGTTGTCCGTGTGGTAGCGGGCGTACGTTCGGCTCTTGCTGTGAGCCTTTGCTCCGGCAGCAACAACCCGCGGAGACGGCCGAGGCTTTGATGCGCTCGCGGTTTACCGCGCATGTGTTGCGGGATGCTGCTCATCTGCACCGTACCTATCTCACGTCAGCACGACGGCCTTTTGACGATCAACTGGACGCGGTGGATGAGGTGAATTGGACCCGCCTCGTGATCCACTCCCACGAGGCCGGTCCCAAACCGGAGGTGTCCACGGTTGATTTCTCAGCCTACTACGACGCGGATTCAAAGGAGCAGGCGTTGCACGAGAAATCAGAGTTTCACCGCATCAACGGTGCATGGTTCTACGTCCGCTCCTTGCGCGTGGGTCCGGCGCCTGTGCGCTCGAGTCAGGCAAAGGTGGGTCGCAATGATCCCTGCCCGTGCGGCAGCGGAAAGAAGTTCAAACACTGCTGTGGGCGTTAGCGCGCGATTTGCTCGAGGCGAGCCATTCAGCGATCGGAGTCAGGTGGAGGCTCGGAGCCCTCGGATTAATTTCCCGGGGTCCGTTTTTTCAATCACTCTGTCCGGCGCGATTACGAATTGCTCAAGTCGCGTCGACGGCTCCCGGTTGGAAGCGAAACGGGGTAGTCTCGCAGACGAATTGGAAGCCTTTGCGCAGGAGGATGGGCCGGCTCATGGGGGCCGGGGCGACCGCGATCAGTTCGATGCCTCGAGCCCGGGCGATCGTCACGCGGGCATCAAATAATGCGCTGTAAATTCCCTTTCCGCGATAGGCGGGCAGAACGACTCGGATCAGAGTTCCCGGGCGTGAAGATTCATAAATACTCCGCCGCCGGTCGTGGGTTGCAGCCCAAACTGTCCCCGGGCGCCGACGCCCGCGGGCAGGGATGTCACTTGGTCGGGAGCTCCGTCCCGTTGCACCCGGAGCGTCCTACCTTGTACGGTGATGGTGAAACGGGTGAAGCGCGCGCCGTTGGGCAGCAATGGCACGACGTGTCCTTGGCCGCTGCGGCCGCGCACCAGGATGGCGCCCTCGGGCGGCGTCGCGCCGTCGGCCGCTTTGCCGGGTTGAAAGTCCACGATGAATTCGGCGTCGCCGAATTCCGTGGCGTTCCACAACGGCACCGGTGTGGCACTGGCACCCGCCGCGGGTGTAGTCTGCTGGATTTTTTCGCCGACCACGCTCCACGTGTAGGCCGTGCTCGCGTTCGACTGCCAGCCGCGCAGATCAAGGCCGTTGAACAAACTGCGCCAGCCTGGATCAAGCGGTGCGGTGACATTGGCCGCGGCCCCGGTGGACGGGAGCTCCTTGATTCGCATATTGCGAAATTCGACCGGGGCGCCTTCGGATTCCAAGGCCAGATAGCCTTTGCGGTAATTACAGTCGTCCCCGCCGCTAACTTCCTTGCCGTTCACGTGGAGGCGGATCGAACCGTTGTTGGCGATGATGCGGTAGTGGTTCCACTCGGGCGACGGCTTGCTCCGATCCTCGGAGGGAAAGCTGCGCCGACCATTGGTGCGGCCGAGAGGAATCATGGTGGCGCCATGAATGGGAAAGACGTCTCCGTGCGTGGTAAACGATTCGGATTTCTTCCCCGTTCGGCGTTCATAGGCGACCGCGTAGCCGTGATCGAGCGCCTGCACTTCGATGCCGCGGAGGAAAGGCACGCCGGGGGCGTTGATCGGTGAGCCCCAAATGAAGACCCCGGAGTTGCCGCCGGATTCGAGGTGCCGCCATTCGACTTCGATGATGAAATTTTCATACTGCCGCTCCGTGCGTAGGGCTCCAATGGGCTTGCCGGTGCAAACGACTTTGCCGTCCACCATGTTCCACGTTTCCGGAGCGCAGTTTACATTAACCCAACCGGAAAGGTCGCGGCCGTTGAACATGGGGACAAATCCGTCGGCGTCGGGCCGCGCCGGTTGGGCGGCGTGACTGGCGACAGTGGCGAGCAGCCAAACAGCGAGAGCGAACAGCGTGGGGCGAAGCATGAGCGCAGCAAAGCGATTGCCCGCCAATCTGCACGCGGAAACTCAGGCCCGCCTGCGGGGATTACGGCGATTTTTGGGCTCAGACGCGCTGTAACTCGGGGCGGCCGGCGGCGACCACGAAGCTGCCGCGGGTGTTGATGGGCGCCCCGCGTCGCGTGACGTACGGCACCGTGCGGTAGTCTGCCCGCCATTGTTCCGGAGTGACTTCGCAACGCACGTAGCCGCGCTCGTTGTTGCGATACTTCACAAAGGGATTTTCGGCCAGCATCTCGGCCATGCGCGGTGGTTCAACGGCGCCGTCTCCGCCGGAACTTATTGACGTGCCGACGAACTCGACTCCGACGCGCTTGGAATCGAGTTGGTCGAAGTCGGCGATCAGTTCATTCGCGTAGTTGGTGTGGATGTCGCCTGTGAGCACGACCGGGTTCTTGATCTGTCGGTCGTGAAAATGGCGGAGCACACGGCGGCGCTCGAATTCGTAACCGGGCCACTGGTCCATGCTGTAACCGGTATTGGGGCCGGCGACGCGATCGACGCCGGCCATCATGACTTGTTGCGCCAGGATATTCCACGTTGCCGGGGAGCGCTCGAGGCCATTGAAAAGCCACTCACGCTGCCAGGTTCCAAGCAGGGTGCCTTTCGGATCGAGCAACACGGGGTCGAAGGGCTTCTGGCCGTCGCCTTGCGGTTGGTCGGTCCGATACTGGCGGGTGTCGAGGACGTGGAAGGACGCCAGACGACCGAATTCAAGTTTCCGATACAGTAGCATGTCCGGACCCTTTGGCAGGGCCGAGCGGCGTAGCGGCATGTGTTCGAAATAGGCCTGGTAAGCCACGGCCCGACGGCGGAGAAAGTCTTCGCGGGTAGCGGGCCGGCCCGGGATGTCGTTGGCGTAATTGTTCATGACCTCGTGGTCGTCCCAGGTCACGATCCACGGCGCTGCGGCGTGCGCGGTCTGCAAGGCAGGATCGGATTTATAAAGCGCGTAGCGTGCGCGATAATCATGCAGGGTGAAGATCTCGGCGCCATGGTGGCGGCGGATCTGACCGTCTCGAGCTGCGTCCTCGTAGATATAGTCGCCGAGATGCACGACGAGGTCGAGGTCTTCGCGGGCGAGATGCTCGAAGGCCGTATAGTAACCAGCTTCGTAATGCTGACAGGAAGCGAACGCGAAACGCAGACGTTCCGGCACGGTTTCCGCGGCGGGCAGCGTCCGGGTGCGGCCCTTGGGGCTGACGTGCCCGGCAACTTTGAATTGATACCAATACCAGCGCGCCGGCCGCAGCCCATCGGCTTCGACGTGCACGGAGTGTCCCCACTGGGGATTGGCGATGGCGGTGCCGGAGCGGACAACCCGTCCCATGTCCTCGTCTTCGGAAATCTGCCAGGACACCTCGACCGGCGTCGGAGGCATGCCGCCGCCGGGTTCCAGCGGTTGCGGGGCGAGTCGCGTCCAGAGCACCACACCATCGGGCGCGGGATCACCGGAAGCGATGCCCAAGGAAAATGGATACGCGCTGAAGGTGGTGGAGGTGGCGACGGCGCCGGAAACGCGAGAGGTCGAGAGCAGGGCGGCGGCGACAAAAGAGGCGGAGCCGGCGACAAAGGACCGGCGGTTCATGATCGGTGTCGTTGGAACCGGGAAAAGGCTTGGGGGCATGGATGGAAAAAGCCGGGTAGATATCATTCGGTCAAGCTGGCGTCTTCGTGTCACGGGAATGTTGCCGGGCAGCGTGTGAGATGGGACGCAGACGTTTCGGGCTGGTCGGATGGCATGAGGGTGACACAGGTATTCCTGCCTGTTCGGAGGCGGCGTTGTTACTCGTTTTCGCAAGCAACCTGGGACAGACAGGAATGTCTGTTTCACGCGCGGCGAGTCCGGCTGGACAAACCCGGGCGAGGGGCTCATTTCGTCCTCATGTCCTACCCCCGGCTTACGGCGTTCTGGCTTGGCGTGATTGTGAGTTGCGGAGGCGTGCGAGCAGCCGATTTTGATGTCGTGGTGTATGGCGGCACGAGTGCCGGCGTGACCGCCGCCGTGCAGGCCAAACGGATGGGCAAAACCGTGGTGATTGTCGGCCCGGACAAACATCTCGGTGGCCTCTCCAGCGGGGGATTGGGTTATACCGATACGGGAAACAAGTCGGTGATCGGCGGCATGGCGCGCGAGTTTTATCATCGGGTTTGGCGGCACTACGACACCGACGCGGGTTGGACCTGGCAGAAAAAATCGGAGTACGGAAACAAGGGGCAGGGCACGCCCGCGATCGACGGCGTGCAGCGGACAATGTGGATTTTCGAGCCTCATGTGGCGGAGAAGGTCTTCGAGGATTTTGTCCGCGAGCATCAGATTCCGGTTCATCGCGACGAGTGGCTGGATCGTTCCAAGGGCGTAAAGAAGACCGGGAGCCGAATCTCCTCGATCACGATGCTGAGCGGCAAGGTTTACACCGGAAAAATGTTTATCGATGCCACCTATGAGGGAGACCTGATGGCGGCGGCGGGCGTCGCTTATCACGTCGGCCGCGAAGGAAGTAAGGTCTATAATGAAGACTGGAACGGCGTGCAAACCGGCGTGCTCCACCACCGCCATCATTTTGGGGTGCTGAAGGAAAAGATCAGCCCTTATGTTATCCCGGACGATCCCAAGAGTGGGGTTTTGCCGCGAGTAAGTGCGGCGCCGCCGGGGAATTATCGCGAGGGCGACAATAAAGTACAGGCGTACTGCTACCGGATGTGTCTCACGGATCATCCCGAGAATCGGATTCCGTTTGCCAAGCCGGAAGGCTATGACCCCAAACAGTACGAACTTCTGGTCCGGATTTATGAAGCGGGCTGGACGGAGACCTTCCACAAGTTTGATCCGATTCCGAACCGGAAGACGGATACCAACAATCACGGCCCATTCAGCACCGATAATATCGGGATGAACTATGATTATCCGGAGGCGAGCTACGAACGCCGTCGGGAGATCTTGAAGGAGCACGAGACTTATCAGAAAGGCTGGCTGTATTTCATCGCGAACGATCCGCGCGTGCCGCTCGCGACTCGGGAAAAGATGCAGCAGTGGGGCCTACCCAAGGATGAGTTTAAAGATAACGGCGGTTGGTCGCACCAGATCTATGTGCGGGAAGCGCGCCGGATGGTGGGCCACTACGTGATGACGGAAAACGAACTTCTGAAGAAGCGCCCGACGCCCGAGTCCGTGGGCATGGGCAGCTACACCATCGATTCGCACAACGTACAGCGATACATCACGCCCGAGGGTTATGTGCAGAACGAAGGTGACATTGGCGTGGGTCTAAAGGGACCGTACGAAATTGCGTACGGATCGCTGGTGCCGAAGCGGGGCCAAGCCGACAACCTGTTGGTGCCGGTGTGTGTCTCGAGTTCCCACATCGCCTTCGGATCGATCCGGATGGAGCCCGTATTCATGATCTTGGGACAGTCCGCAGCCACGGCGGCCGTGATGGCGATTGATTCCCGAATCCCGGTCCAGGACGTACCGTATGCCAAGCTGCAGGAGCGACTGTTGAAGGACGGACAGATTCTCACCTACGTCGCGCCGGCGCCGGACGAGGCAGCCAAAGCGAAAAAGTAAGCTTTTAAAAATACTAGCGGCCTTGAGGGGCGGCTACGGCGCGCATCGCGATTTCCTCGATCGTGTCGGAGAGCTCGCTACTCAACACGCCGTGCGACGTGCAGAAATCGACGTGACGTACGGTGACCGGCGCGTCGGTTTCTGGCATTCCCACGACCGCGATAAACGTGCGCAGCGTTTCCGGTGCGGCTCGCAGCTCGGCGACGAGCCTGGCCGCGCTGGCGCCGACCGTTTGAAGGTCGATGATTACGACATCGGGGGCGTGACCGTCCTCAACGCACTGCCAGGTTTCCGCAAGTCCCGTGTAACCGTCGTCCGCCTCAATCACCCGGGAGAACAGTTCGGATTCCTCTCCCGCGGAGCAAAGCAGCGAACGCGCAAACCAGTCTCCGCTGACCATGATCCCGGTCAGCCGAAGTCCGCGGAACCCCGACGTTGGCCGATCCTCGCTCATGGTACGCATAGACCACTAACTTGGATGTCGGTGCGTCGGGGGCGTCTTGGCTGGCCGTTTTTCCCGGCCCCGAACGGCGAGCCGTGATCAGGGGAACAGGTGAAACGAGGGTGTTGCCCCGAGGGGAAATGAATGGGCATGCGGAAAATAATGGCCCGATACCGGTGCCTTTCCCCGCGCGTACTTCGGGCCCGGCCCGATGCCACTTGCCACGTTCGCGAGTAGCTTTCGACACTAGGCGATTCCTTTCACGACGTGCTCATGGAGCCCTCGATTATATCGTTGGCATCCTGTAAATTTTAGCGTCGAGGATCCTCGGATTCGACACCGGGGGTGCCGAGAAGCGGGTGCCCGAGGATTTGGGCTTTGCCGTGATCCTCGATAGTTTGCTCACAAACTATAATCGAAATCGGCGCCGTGCGTGACGCGGACCTCGGTCCGCGCACATCGCACGGGAACGCCGGGTTCACCTGCACCATTGTGATCTGGAACGAATAAGGCCGAGGGAATGCATCCAAGGTGGATGGCGCCGAAGCCCGCTTCAGATCAGACCTAGCTTCATCTTCCCTTCTTCGGAGATCATCTGCTGATTCCACGCCGGTTCCCACGTGATCCGGACGTCGGCATCCGCCACGCCGGGGACGAGGAGGATCTTGGATTTCGCGTCTTCCGCAATGGCGGGACCCATCCCGCAACCGGGCGCGGTGAGCGTCATCGCGACATTTACCCGGTAGGCGGCCGGTTCTTGTTCGGGCACTTTCTCGACATCCATCGAGTAGACGAGTCCGAGGTCGACAATATTGACCGGGATTTCCGGATCAAAGACATGGCGAAGTTGATCCCAGATGGCCTCGGGATCGGGAGCACCATCGGAAAGGGTCGAGGCGGTTACCGTGTTATCTGTGACCTGTTCGCCGATCGCGTCGCTGTCTTTGCCGTCGATGCGGAAGAGCCCGAAGTCGGTCTGGACGGTGTAGCTGCCGCCGAGCGTTTGGTGAATGAAAACCCGGGAATTGCCGGGGAGCATTTGTTTGTCACCGGACGGGATCTGGGTGGCGAGGACGTCGCGGGAGAGAGTGCGTTCGCGATTCATGGCGAGGGCAAAGGATTCAGGATTTCACTTGGAGAACTGTGCTTTGATGACGCTGTGAAGGGCGTCATGAAGCGGTTCGCTTTCGAGGCGGCTAAGGACTTCCTCGAAGAATCCAAACGTGAGGAGTTCGTCTGCCATCTCTTTGGCGATGCCGCGGGATTGCAGGTAAAACTCTTGCTCAGGGTCGATCCGCGATGACGTAGCGCCGTGGGTACAGCGGACGTCATTGGCCTGAATTTCCAAGCCGGGCAGGGAGTTGGCCTCCGCGTCTTCGCTGAGCATCAAGTTGCGATTGCTCTGGTAGGCGTCGGTCTTCTGGGCGTCGGCATCCACGATGATCAGCCCGGAGAAGATGGTCTTCGCCTGATCGCGAAGGGCGTTCTTGTAGAGGAGATCGGACTTGGTGTTCGGAGCTTGATGGATCTGCAGGGTGCGCTGGTCGAATTCCTGTTTCAGACTGGCGACGGTCAGGGCGAGCATCTCGGAAAACGCGCCTGGCGCCTGAAGCTGCGAAAGCGATTCGTGGCGGGCCTGGCGGGCGCCGACATGCAAGTTGAGGGACTGCACGCGGGCATCGCGGCGCACGACGGTGGAATTGAACTGGAAGGAGAGCGTCTCGCGCGACCACACCTGAGCGCCGGCGTAGGTCAGTTGGGCGCCGTGGCCGGCGTAGAGATCGTTGGCCCCGCAGGCGAATTGGGCGGAGGCGTCGGCCGACACGAATAGATCGACGACCGTCACCTTGGAGTTCTCTTCCGCAATGACCAAGGTGTGAGGGAAAACGGCGGAGCCTTCTCCGGAAGCGATGTGCGTGATCAGAATCGGCGCGGTGAGTTCGACGCCGCGTGGCACATAGATAAAGGCGCCATCGCGGACAAAAGCTTGGTGCAGCGAGGCGAACTTTTTGGAGCCGAGCTTCTGGGGCTGGGCCATGAAGTGGGCTTTGAGAAGTTCGGGATGTTTGAAGGCGGCCTCGCCGAGCGTGCACACGATGACGCCGGACGGGAGATTGAAGCGGGCGCGCACGCTGTCGACGGCTACGGCGACATTGTTCACGAAGGTGAGGCCGGCTGCGGTGGGAATCGAGAACGCGGGCTCAGTCACCTTTTCTGGCAAACGCAGGGCGAAGCCCTCGAGGGACAACGTGGAAATGTTACTGAACCTCCAGGATTCGTCGGTGCGGACCGGCAACGGCAGCGCCGCGAATTTTTCGTAGGCCGCTTGTTTACGTTCGAGCCACCAAGCAGGTAATTCCGCCACGCTCGCAAGATGCGAGGCGAAGAGTTCAGGCGTGAAAGAGCCGATGGTGGAGCGGGCGGTCGAAAGAGTGGGAGCAGACATGGTGTGATGAACAGATAGCGGTGGACACGGGTGGCCCGCAGGAGCATGGCCCGGCGATCAGCTCGCGGGCCATGATGAGGGCCGTCCTTCGAACTCAGCCGACGCTGCCTTCCATTTCCAAATCGATCAGGCGCTTGAGTTCTACCGAGTATTCCATGGGGAACTGGCGGGCGAGGTCGTTGATGAAGCCATTGACGGCGAGGCTCATCGCCTGACCTTCCGTGAGACCGCGCTGCTGCATGTAGAAGATCATCTCTTCGTTCACGCGTGAAACGCTGGCTTCATGCTGCACGTAGTTGCGGTCGCCGCGGACGCTGATGGCCGGATACGTGTCGGTGCGGCTGTTCGAGTTGATGAGCAGGGCATCGCACTCGGTGTTGTTTTTGCAGCCCTTGAGATGCTTCGGGATGTGGACGACGCCACGATACGTGCTGCGGCCCTGGCCGACGGAGATGGATTTGGCGACGATGTTGGACGTGGTTTCGTCGGCGGCGTGAATCATTTTCGCGCCGGTGTCCTGATGCTGGCCGTCATTGGCGAGGGCGATCGAGATGACTTCGCCGCGGGCCTTGCGGCCCTTCAAGACGACGCCCGGATACTTCATTGTAAGGCGGGAGCCGATGTTGCAATCGATCCACTTGATCTCGGCTTCCTCGTGCGCGACGCCGCGCTTGGTGACGAGATTGAAGACATTGTTCGCCCAGTTCTGGACGGTGATGTACTGAATCTTGGCGCCCTTGAGAGCGACGAGTTCGACGACGGCGCTATGCAGCGTCGAGGTGGAGAACTTGGGCGCGGTGCAGCCCTCCATGTAAGTGACTTCGGCTCCTTCGTCGGCAATGATCAGCGTGCGTTCGAACTGGCCGAAGTTTTCCGCGTTGATGCGGAAGTAGGCCTGGAGGGGCTGTGCGACCTTGACGCCCTTGGGCACGTAGATGAACGAGCCGCCGGAGAACACGGCGCTATTCAATGCGGAGAACTTGTTGTCGCCGGTGGGGATGACTTTGCCGAAGAACTTGCGAAAGATCTCCGGATGCTCGCGCAGACCTTCGGTCGAGTTGACGAAGATCACGCCCTGCTTCGCGACGATGTCCTTGATGTTTGAATACGCCGCTTCGGAATCGAATTGCGCTTCGACGCCGGCGAGAAACTTGCGTTCCTGTTCCGGAATGCCGAGGCGCTCGAAGGTCTTCTTGATATCGTCGGGGACCTCATCCCAGGTGCGCTTCGGCTTCTGGCCTTGGGAAAGGTAGTACCGGATCTTGCTGAAATCGATGTTCTCGAGGTCCTTCGTGGCCCAATGCGTGGGCATGGGCTTCGACTCAAAAATTTTCAGCGCCTTGTGGCGGAACTCACGAATCCATGGCGCCTCTTTTTTGACGGAGCTGATGTAGTCGACGGTCGCGGCATTCAAGCCGGTGCCGGCGTCGAAGGCGTACTTGACGTCGTAGGAGAAATCGCCGCGTGACTGGTCGATACCGGAAACAGGATTCTCGGTGGCCAGTTCAGGTTCGGAAACGAGAGTTTCGATGTTAGCCATGATGTTTTGAGAGGATTGAAGCGCTGGGGAGGTCAGGCGGCGGCGAATTCTTTTTTCACCCAGTCGTAGCCTTTGGCTTCGAGTTCGAGGGCGAGGGACTTGTCGCCGCTCTTTACGATGCGGCCGTCGTACATGACGTGGACGAAATCCGGGATGATATAGTCGAGAAGGCGCTGATAATGCGTGATCATCAGGATGCCGAGATTGGGGCCGCGGAGGGTATTGACGCCCTCGGCGACGATGCGGAGTGCGTCGATGTCGAGGCCGGAGTCCGTTTCATCCATCAGTGAAAACCGGGGTTCGAGCAGCGCCATCTGCAGGATTTCGCAGCGTTTCTTTTCGCCCCCGGAAAATCCTTCATTGACCGAGCGGGCGGTGAACTTGCGATCGATCTTCAGCAGATCCATTTTCGAATAAAGCCGCTTGTAATAAGCGGTCGCGTCGAGTTCCTCACCCTCGGCCAAGCGGGCTTGGACGGCGGCGCGAAGGAAGTTGGCAATCGAGACGCCAGGAATTTCGCTGGGATACTGGAAGGCCAGAAACAGGCCGGCGCGGGCGCGCTCATCGGCCTCCTTGTTGAGGATGGATTCGCCCCCCATTAGCACATCACCCTGGGTGATGGTGTAGTCGGGGTGGCCGGCGATGACCTTGGCGAGGGTCGATTTGCCGGTGCCGTTGGGCCCCATGATGGCGTGGACTTCTCCGCTGTTAACCGTAAGCGAGAGGCCTTTGACGATTTCCTTTTCGCCGATGGCGACATGGAGGTCTTGAATTACGAGCGAGGACATAGGTTCGGAAAAGTGGGAGATCGGAAAATCGGAAAATCGGAAAATCGGGAAAGCGGGAAAGCGGAAAATCGGAAAGGCGGAAAATCGGGAACGGACTGGGTTAGTTGGTCGGCGGGGTGGCTTTGCCGCGGAATATAATCTCGACCGATTTGGCATCGTAGCCGCGCGGCAGGATGGAGG
>Ga0163144_10007182_pt1 | contig 24452 bp, 15 predicted proteins | sample OliLak19BULKMAT1_FD_123175 | JGI IMG/M metagenome (GOLD analysis project Ga0163144, IMG submission 123175) | Freshwater microbial mat bacterial communities from Lake Vanda, McMurdo Dry Valleys, Antarctica - Oligotrophic Lake LV.19.BULKMAT1 | ecosystem: Environmental > Aquatic > Freshwater >...
GGCCGTACGCCTTGGCCGCCAGTGCCGGTCGCGGACGTCTTCAACGCGCTATCCTCGCGACATGTCGACGGTGGCCGCGCGGCCCATCACCTGGCGGCCGGCCGCCGCGCCTGGGCACACCGCCGCCCGGCAGCGTGCCCGGCTGGCGTGGCTCGTGCTGCTGGCCGTGGCGATGGCGCCCTTCGCCTACGCGCAACCGGCATCGCCACTGACCGGTGCCGGCACCATCCAGGGCCGCGTGGTCGATGCAGAGACCGGCGCCCCGCTGGCCGGTGTGCTCGTCATCGCCGAGCACGCCGACCGTCGGACGACGACAGATGCGGAGGGCCGCTTCACGCTCGACGGCGTGCCCACCGGCCCGCGCACGCTGGTGGTGTCGCTCGTCGGCTACGCACTGGCCCGTCGCGACGTCGAGGTGGCGACCAGTGGCGCCGTAGACCTCACGGTGCCGCTCGCGCCAGGTGCTGGCGCCTATACCGAAGCGCTCGTCGTTCGGGCCGGGGATCAGCCGGCGCGCACGACCGCGCCGGTCGAGTTCCGGATGCGCTCGGCGGAGCTCCAGGAACTGCGCGGCGTGCTCGCTGACGATCCGTTCCGCGCCATCCAGGCCATGCCGGGGGTGGCAACCGGCGATGACTTCCGGGCGGAGTTCTCGGTGCGCGGCAGTGACTTCCGCCAGATGGGTCTGGCGGTGGACGGTGTGCCTGCGCCCTGGCTCGTCCACGGCCCCCGGGCCGTCAACGACACGGGCACGGTCACCATGGTGAACGCCGACGTGCTGGCGGAGATCGGGCTCACCTCGGGCGCCGCGCCACAACCCTATGGCAACCGCACCGGCGCGTGGGTGCAGAGCGCGCTGCGCGAGGGGTCGCGCGACGCCGTGCGTCTGAGCGGGGCGCTCTCGGGGACGGGGGCGTCGGCGGTGCTCGAAGGTCCGCTCGGGCGAGCGCGGCGTGGCGCCTGGCTGGCAAGCGTCCGCAAGAGCTACATCGACTGGCTGATCGCGCAACTCGACATCGCCGAAGACTCGCAGTTCGGCTTCGCCGACGCGCAGTCGAAGATCGCGTTCGACGTCTCGCCCAGGCATCAGCTGCAGCTGGCGGCGGTGGCGGGCCGGTCGCGCTACCGCGAGACCGATGAGACGCCGAGCGCCAACGGCATCGCCGTCGCGGATGCCTCGACGGCGCTCGTCATCGGCACGTGGCGCTCGACCCTGGGCCAGGCCCTGGTGCTCACCCAGCGCGCGACCTGGGCGGGCCTGCGCTACGAGAACCGCGGCGACTTCGCGCAGACGCTGGCGCGCGGCACCGAACAGACGACAGGTTACCGTGCAGACGTCACGGTCGCGCCGAGTGGACAGCTGAGCGCCGACGTCGGCGTCGCCGTGGACCACGACCGGGCGCAGTTCACCTTCTGGCGGTACAGCGGCACCGGCCTCACCGTGCCGGCGCTGCGCTCCACGGCCCGGTGGTCACCCGGCCGGTGGCGCGTGGGCGCCTACGGCCGCGCCCGGGTCTCGCCGCACTCGACCCTCGCCGTCGACGTGGGGACACGCGTGGACCGCGAGTCGGCCGGCGGGCACGGCAGCGCCTCCCCGTGGCTGCTGGCGCGCTGGTCGCCGGCGTCACGATGGTCGTTCTCGGCCGGCGCCGGCCTGACCTGGCAGCTCGCGGACCTGTCGCTCCTGCCGCCGCCCGGCGCCAGCCCGACGCCGGGACTGGAACGGGCGCGGTCGGCCGACGTCTCGGTCGACTACGCGCTCTCGCCCACCGTCGGGCTGCGCGCCTCGCTCTATGATCGGGCCGAAGCGGGCACGCTGCGACAGGACGCGCCGCTGCCCCGCCTCGTGAACGGCGTGGTCCGCACCCCGGCGGCCACGAATCTCTGGCTCAATGCGATTGACGTCGAGGCGCACGGCGTCGAGTTCACGCTGCGCCGCACGGCCGCCCGCGGACTCGTGGGCTGGGTGTCCTACGGCTACGGCACCACCCGGGCGACCGATCGGCGCACCGGGGATCGCTACTGGGCAGACTTCGATCAGCGCCACCAGATGAACACCTACGCGTCGTATCGGCTGGGGGCTCGGACGAACATCGGCGCCAAGTTCCGCTACGGCAGCAACATGCCGATCCCGGCGTATCTGGGCGGCACCGTCACCGCCCTCACGCCGTCGGCGCGCCGCAACGAGGTGCGGCTGCCCAGCTACGCGCGCCTTGACCTGCGCGCGAGCCGCACGTTCCACTGGTCCACGCGACGGCTCACGCTCTTTGCCGAAGTGCTGAACGCGCTCGGCCGCGACAACCTCGGCCGCACGGGCGGCTCGATTCGTAGCAACGGCCTCGTGAGCGGCTTCACCGAGCCGCTGTTTCCGCGGCTGCCCTCAGCCGGCCTGCGCGTCGAGTTCTGAGCCGGCGTCTCCTGGATGTGTTGCGAGCCGACGGCTCGCCGAGAGCAACGCCACTCATCGGTCGCGCACCGAGATGTAGACGAGCGCCGGATCGTGGTCTGAGATCCGTTCGGGTCGGCCGCCGTCGGACCGCCAGGTCTCGGGCGCGTCGGCATTGCCACGCGGGCGGGCCATCGCCGTGACAAAGGGCAGCAGGGCGTCTGACGCGAGCAGGTGATCCAGGGCCTCGGCGCTGCCATCGAACACATAGGAGTAGCGCTCGGACGCGACTGCCAGAGCGCCCAGATCCGTCAGGTCGGGGTCGAGCAGGTCGCGGGTGGCGACCACCACCCGATCGCGCGGCGTGGGTGCGCCTCGCACGGTGCCGAGGACGTCGACATAGCCGTCACTGAACGTGCCGGCATTGAAATCCCCGAGGACGAGGATGCGCTCGCTCTGATCAGCGGCGAGACGACGATTGACGAGCTCGGCGAGGAACTCGGCCTGCGCGGCGCGCTTGGCGCGTACACGGGGACCGCTCGTGGGGCTGTCGATGTCGATGAGTGAGCGCAGATGGTTGACGACCACGGTCAACGGGCGGGCATCGTTCGGGAAGGTCGCGCGCGCCCGCAGCACCAGCGGCGGCCGGTCGTTGAGACGCTCGAGCTGGCCGCTCGTGGGGCTGCGAAACACTGTGCCGAGGCCCTCTTGCGCCACCTGCAGCACCTCGACGCGCGCGGTGTCGACCAGGAAGCCCACGTCGATGCCGCCCGGATCATTGCCCTCCTCGAGAAACGCCTGGTAGCGCGGCTTGAGCTCGCGCGCGTCTCGGGCCTCGCGGTTGAGCGTGGCGGCCAGCGCCTGCAACGTGGCGAGGTTCTCCACTTCCTGCACGCCGAGAATGACCGGCAGGAGCATCAGCCGGCGGATGTAGAGCGACGCCTTGCGCAGGCGCAACTGATAGGCTGCCGACGTCAGCACCGCATCGCTCACCCCGGGATCGTCGGTCGTGTCGAAGAACCGCTGCAGGTTGAATGACGCGACGACGAACTCGTCGTCGGCCGCCGGGCGCACGACGGACACCTCGCCGGCCGGCGTCACATTCGGCGCGCCAGGGTCTGGCAGGAGCGTGTAGGCCCGAAACCCATAGTCGAGCGGGCCCACGAGATTGCGCACGACCGCGCCGCTGGCCACGTTCAGCGCCGGTGCGCCAGGCTGCGCGTCACTATCGATGCGCAGGCGCTCGGGGTTGCCGTCGAACCGTGGCACGCAGCACGGCGCGCCGGCGGGCAGCGCCTGCCGGAGGTCGATGCCGGGCTCGCGAAACGGCCGGCCGGCCTCTGGCAGCACGCCGTAGAAGACGCCGCTCGACGTGGCCGTCGCATTCGCTTCGTTCACGGTGCCGAGTGTCGGCGACACGGCCGTGAGCACGGCCACGCGCACGCGCATGCCTTCGAGCCGCTCCAGTTGCCCGTGTCCGCCCTGGGCCGACAGATCGCCTGCCTGCATCTCGACCGGCGCCGGGAGGGTCATGCCGGCGCCACGTACCTCGAAGACCGGTCCCTCGCCGATCTCGGTGAGCGGCGGACTCGCGGGGTCGGCCGCGGGCACGAACTCGATGACGCGACCGGTCACCTGGACGAGAGTGCCGGGCGTGAGGTTGGCAGCGGGCCCACTGCCCGTGAACACGAACAGCCCCTCGGACGTGCGCGGGTCTGCGTCGGCGGCGCCGTCGGGCGACTGCAGGAACAGGCCATTGGACTTGCGTGCGGTCACCACGCCGCTGGTGACGACGATCCAACCCTCGACTGGCGATCGCCCACCCGGGCCTTGGATGACGTGGAGCGCCAGCGCCGTGGCCGTCGCTGGTGCCTGCCCGGTACGCATCGGCGCGGCCGCAGGCGCGCCGACGGCGCCGGCCAGCAGCAGTGCCAGGACACGGCCCCGCCTGGGATACGCGTGTGCCGTATTGCGCATGGCACGCAGTATAGTGGCGCGCCCGCGAGCGCTCCTGGACGACCAGTCGAACTACATGATCGTGAACGCCAGCGTGGCCATGGTCTTCTCCCACATGATGGCCAGCTTGCCGCCCTTGTCGTTCATGTCGACGAAGTTCCAGGTCAGTTCCTCGACGGTGTTGGGCAGTGTCGACAGGGTCATCGGCGCGCGCACGACGTCCTTGTCGGGCGTGTAGCCGTAGGCGCCCCACAGCGCGGTCTTGTCGGCCTTGTCGAACTTGGCCTGCGCGGTCCACGACGAGAGCACGAACGTCCAGTTCCCGTCCTTCGCGTCGATGAAGATGCTGTACTCGCCGGGCATCACGTGCTTGCCGCCGATCATCAGGGCCGTCTCGGTCTTGATGCGCGTGGACACGTTGGCGCCCGCGCGCCAGATCGGCGCGCCCGCCAGGATCGCCTTGCCGTAATCGGCGCCGCTGCCGAAGATGTTGGCGCGGTAGCGCAGGCGCGGCCGCCCGTAGGTGATGTCAATCCACTTGGCACCCTCATAGGTGCTGGTCTTCTCGGTCTTGACCCACTTGCCGCCCACTTCCGTGCTGGCCGTGCCCACGGCGCTCAACGCGCGCGCGGGCGCTGGCTGGGCGCTCGACGTGACCACGGCTGCCAGTGCGAGACCGGCCGCAACGGCCATCATGCGAAATCGATTCATGTGTCCTCCTGGGATCTACCCATCCGTGGATCAAAGCATTGCCATGCCATTTGGTCAACTGTGCCGCCGTTGAGAGGCAGGCCGTCTGGTCGGTATAAGTAATTTAAACTTATGACAATTAAACAATCAATAAGCTTGACTTTGAGCGAACGGAGACCGTAACTTACGCAGAAGAGGACACTCATGAAGCTGACTGGAGCACAGATCTTGTGGGAATCGCTGGTGCGCGAGGGCGTTACCTGCGTATTCGGGTATCCCGGCGGAGCCATTCTGCCCGCCTATGACGCGATGCTCGACTACCCCATTCGACACGTGCTGGTACGCCACGAACAGGGCGCGGCGCACATGGCCGACGGTTACGCGCGCGCGACGGGCCAGGTCGGCGTGGCGATTGCCACCTCCGGCCCGGGCGCCACCAACCTGGTCACCGGCATCGCCACCGCCATGATGGATTCGTCGCCGATCGTCTGCATCACGGGGCAGGTGGGCAGCAAGCTGATTGGCTCGGACGCATTCCAGGAATGCGACATCACCGGCATCACGCTGCCGATCACCAAGCACAACTACCTGCTGACGCAGCCCGAGGATGTGGCCGCCACCGTGCGTGAAGCGTTCCACGTGGCCCGTTCGGGCCGGCCCGGGCCGGTGCTCATCGACATGACCAAGGACTGCCAGCAGAAGTCGTGCGAGTTCACCTGGCCCGAGGCCGCCGCGGCGCCGGCCGGCCGGCCGAATCTGGCCCCGAAAGACGCCGACCTCGATGCGGCGATCGCGCTGATCCAGGCGGCCGAACGCCCGCTCATCCTGGCCGGCAACGGCATCATCGGCGCCGGCGCGAGTGAGATCGTGCGGCGCTTCGCCGAGCATACCGACATCCCGATTGCCATGACCCTGCTCGGCATCGGCGGCGTGCCGGCCAGCCATCCCCTCAACCTGGGCATGATGGGCATGCACGGCGAGGCGTGGGTGAATCAGGCCATCCAGGAAGCGGATCTGCTCGTGGCGCTCGGCATGCGCTTCGACGATCGCGTGACCGGCAACGTGAAGACCTACGCGCTCAACGCCAGGAAGATCCACGTCGAGATCGACCGCTCCGAGATCAACAAGAACATCAAGGTCGACGTGGGCCTGGTCGGTGACGTGGGCCAGATCGTGGCGGCGCTGTTACCGCGGGTGGCCAAGGGCGACCATGCCATTTGGCGCGCGCACATCGACGCCGGCAAGGGCGACGCCGCGGTGCGCGACATCAAGAACCTGCCCGACAGCGGCCATCTCTATGCCGCGCACGTCATTCACGACCTGTGGCGCGAAACCGACGGCAAGGCCGTGGTCGTGACCGACGTCGGCCAGCACCAGATGTGGGAAGCGCAGTACTACCACCACGATCAGCCGCGCTCGCTCATCACCTCGGGCGGCCTGGGCACGATGGGCTTCGCCCTGCCGGCCGCGATTGGCGCCAAGGTGGCGCGTCCCGACGCCGAAGTGTGGGTGGTGGTGGGCGATGGCGGCTTCCAGATGACGATGTGCGAACTCGCGACCATCGCCCAGGAAGGCATCGACATCAAGGTGGCCATCATCAACAACGGCTACCTGGGCATGGTGCGCCAGTGGCAGGAGTTCTTCTACGAACGCCGCTACGCCGCCACGCCGCTCTCGAGCCCCGACTTCGTGAAGCTGGCCGAGGCCTTCGGCCTCACCGCGGCTCGCGTCGCCGATCGCGCCAGCGTGATTCCCGCCGTGCAGGCTGCCCGCGCCCACAAGGGCACCGTGGTCATCGACTTCCGCGTGGAACAGGAAGACACGGTGTATCCGATGGTGCCTGCGGGCGCCGACCTGGACGCCATGATTCGCCGGCCCTCGGTGCTGGCCGAAACCGGAGCCGACCAATGATCACGTTCGTGGTGCACGTGGAGAACAAGCCGGGCGTGCTGACGCGCGTGGCATCGCTCTTCCGCCGCCGGGCCTACAACATCGAATCGCTCACGGTCGGCCACACCGAGACGGCCGGCGTCTCGCGCATGACCGTCGTGGTCGACACCAACGCCGAAGGCGCCCATCACGTCGAGGCGCACCTCTACAAACTGGTCAACGTGCTGCGGGTGGACAACGTCACGGCACGGCCCAACGTGATTCGCGAGCTGGCGCTCATCAAGGTGTCGACGACGGCCCGCACGCGGCCCGAGATCTTCCAACTGGCCGACGTGTTCCGCGCGCGCATCATCGACGTGTCGAACGACTCACTGGTACTCGAGCTCACGGGCGGCGCGGCCAAGCTCGACCGCCTGCGCGAGGTGCTGGAACCCTACGGCGTGCTCGAGATGGCGCGCACCGGACTTCTGGCCATGGCGCGCGGTGAAGGCGCCGCGCCCACAGCTGGCGAACCTGCCGCCGGCCGCATCGACGAAGCCCAACCCGACATCGCCTACTCCGTCTGATCTATTCGTCTGACCTTCTGCGCCGGCCCTCGGGCCGGCCTTCCGCGTACTGCAAGGAGATCGTTTCGCATGGCCGTCATCTACTACGACAAGGACGCCGATCTGGCGCCCATCCGCGCCCGCAAGGTCGCAGTCATCGGCTACGGCTCGCAGGGCCACGCCCACGCGCTCAACCTGCGCGACAGCGGCGTGGACGTGCGCGTCGGCCTCTACGAGGGCAGCGCCTCGGCGGCCAAGGCGAAGGCAGCCGGCCTGCGCGCCGTCTCGATTGCCGACGCGGCCGCGGAAGCGGACGTGATCATGATGCTCGTGCCCGACACGGTGCAGGGCGAGATCTACCGCAAGTCGATCGAGCCGCACCTCACGCCCGGCAAGATGCTGATGTTCGCCCACGGCTTCAACATCCGCTTCGGCGCGATCACGCCCCCGCCCCATGCGGATGTGACGATGGTGGCGCCGAAGTCGCCCGGGCACCGCGTGCGTGAGCTCTACGAGGAAGGCGCCGGCACGCCCGCGCTCTTCGCGATCCATCAGGACGCCTCGGGACAGGCACGCGCCGTGACCCTCTCCTACGCCAAGGCGCTCGGCGTCACCCGCGCCGGCGTGCTCGAAACCACCTTCTCGGAAGAGACCGAAACCGATCTGTTCGGCGAGCAGTCGGTGCTGTGCGGCGGTGTCAGCGCGCTCGTGAAGGCGTCGTTCGAGACGCTGGTCGAGGCCGGCTACCAGCCCGAGGTGGCCTACTTCGAGTGCATGCACGAGCTGAAGCTCATCGTCGACCTGATGTATCGCGGTGGCCTCAACTACATGCGCTACTCGGTATCGGATACCGCCGAGCACGGCGACTACACCGGCGGACCGCGCGTCGTCACCGACGAGACCCGGGCGGAGCTGCGGCGCATGCTGGCCGACATCAAGAGCGGCGCCTACGCCAAGCTGTGGATGGACGAGCACGCGGCCGGCCGGCCCAACTTCACGGCCACCCGTCTGGCCGAGCAGCACCACCAGATCGAGAAGGTGGGGGCGGAACTGCGCGCGATGATGCCGTTCCTCAACCCCGTCACGGTCAAACCCGAAGAACAGCGGCAGCCCGTCTAGCGGCAGCCGCGTCACTGCTGGCGGCCGAGACGTTTGCTGCGTCCAACCCGCCAGACAGGATACGCTTGTTTCCATATGTTCACTTCGAGACACGCCTTGCCGGCTCTTCCCTTTCGTCTTGCCGCTCTCGTCGGCGCCCTCGCCCTGGCTGGCCTCGCCGCCGCGTGCGGATCCAAGCCCGCCGGCCCGGCCGCGCCCTCGGCCACGGCCTGGGCCGTCGTAGACGGCCGAGAGATCAGCGGCGACGACGTGGACAAGGCCTACCGCCGCACCTTGCAGGGCCAGGCGCCGCCCTCGGACGAAGAGGTGCTCAACGCCAAGCTCGGCGTGCTCAACGAGCTCATCGTGCAGGACATCCTGCTCGCCAAGGCACGCGCCCTGAAGATCGAGGTGCCCGACGCCGAGATCGATACGGCCTTCAACGAGGGCAAGAAGAACATCCCCGACGCGGCGTTCCAGGAAGAGCTGACCAAGCGCAACCTCACTGCCGCTGACATGCGCGAAGGTATTCGCCGCGAGCTGCTCACACAGAAGGTGCTCGAGCGCGAGGTCACGTCGAAGATCGCGGTCGCAGAAGACGACGTGAAAGCGTTCTTCGAGGCCAATCGCGCGCAGTTCAACCTGCCCGAACCGTCGTACCACATCGCCCAGATCGTGATCACGCCGGTGCGCGACCCGGAAGTGACCAACCGGTCGGGCGACGACGCCACCTCGCCCGAGCTGGCCGCGCGCAAAGCGCAGATGCTCATGGAGCGCCTGAAGGGCGGCGCCCAGTTCGCCGACCTGGCGCGCGACTTCTCCGAAGACCCGCAGTCGGCGCCGCGCGGGGGCGACCTGGGTTTCGTGCCGGTGTCGGCGCTCAACCAGGCCCCGCCGCCCCTGCGTGACGCGGTCCTGAAGTCCACGCCGGGCACGGTCAGCGCGGTGAGCGGCGGCGGCGCGCACTCGCTCGTGCTGCTCGTGGCCAAGGAAGACGCCGGCCAGCGCGATCTCTCGATGCCGGCTGTGCGCGACGGCATCACCAACACGCTGAAGCAGCGTAAGGAGCAGTTGCTGCGCACCGCCTTCCTCACCGCGGCGCGCAGCGACGCCACCGTCGTGAACGTCGTGGCCCGCAAGGTGCTCGAGTCGCCCGGCAAGATGCCGAGCCTGATGCCGGCGGCACCGGGCGGCGCCAAGTAGCGCCGCAGCGGGTCACCGCCCTGCGGCCACCGGCAGCACGAGTCGCGAGCCTCGTGCGCCGCCGTAGTGCACCGTGATCCTGGCGCGAGCGGTGTCGCTCGAGTCCATTTCGAGGAGTCCGGTGTGCAGGTTGCGCGACATGTTCGGCGCAAACGACGCCATCAGGGCCACGCGGATGCGGTGCCCGCGCGCAAAGCGGTTGGCGGTCATCAAGGTGTCGAGCGTGAGCCGGTAGGTCCGACCGGGCTCGAGCAGTTCCTGGTGGGCCGTCTTGTTGCGGTAGCTCGCGCGCAGCACGTCGAGGCCCGTGCTCATCAGGTTGTAGGCCGTGCCGTCGGGCGCCACGTCGAGCAGCTTCACCCACAAATCCGTGTCCGGCCGGTCGACCGCAATGTCGATCCCGACCGTGATCGGCCCCACGACCTCCAGATCCTCGCTGAGCGGCGCTGTCTCGAACACGAGCACGTCCTCCCGGTGGCTCAGGGCGCGGTAGTCGAGACCTCCCGCCTCGGCGTCGTGCGGATCGGTGACGGGACGCGCGGCATCCGAGCCGAACGTCGCTGAGCCGACGGCGTCGTCAGATGAGGTCCACGCCAGCGTGCCCGCGGTGCGGCCCGGCGTGGGCGCGCCTCCCAGGAATAGCTCGCGGCGCTCCGCCGGCAGCGGCCACAGCTCGCCCGTGCGCCACGCGCCCGCCCCCATCGCATAGACGCGCACCGGCGGACGCTGCTTCACGCCGTTAGCGGCGCCCTGCAGCCACGCGTCCATCCAGTCGAGCACGAGCGCGTCGTAGTCGAGCGCGGCTGCCGGGCCCATCTCCCGCCGGCCGACGACCGTCTCTTCCCAATCCGAGCCGTGCGTCCACGGGCCGATCACCACCTGCGTGCGCGCCGCGCGGGCCTGGCCGCCGCGGGTCTTCACCAGGCCGGCAAAGTTCGTGGTGGCGCCCGAGGGGCCGTACATCTCGTCGTGCCAGCCGCTGATGTTGAGCACCGCCGCCGACACGCGCTCGTACTTGTTCGTGAGCTCGGCCCAGTCCCACCAGGGGTCGTAGGGCGGGTGGCGCAGCCACTCGTAGTACCACTCGGCCACGCCCCTCAGCACCGGCATCTCGAGGCGCGGAAAGAACTCGCGCATGGCCGCGCCGCTTTCGGCCCACGCGGCGCGAGCTGCCGCCGGCGTCTGCGGGCCGGGCAGGGCGTGGCGGCGGCGCAGGTCGGGCGCCATGTTGATCCACGCCCACGCGAGCCACGATCCGTCCCACACCCCGCCGGTGTACCAGAAGTGCGTCGGTGAGGCGAACGTCATCGCCGGCACCATCGCCACGAGATGCGGGGGCGACTGCACGGCGGCGAGCCACTGCACCGCGCCGGGATACGAGAGGCCGAACGTGCCGACCTGGCCGTTCGACCACGGCTGCGCCGCGGCCCACTCGATCGTATCGAAGCCGTCGGCGCCTTCCTGCGTGTAGGCGCGGAACTCGCCGTCGGAGGCGAAGCGTCCACGCACGTCCTGCACCACCACCGCGTAGCCGCGGGCGACGGCCTTCGTGACGAGGGCGCCCTGGGCGGTCGGCGTCTTGTCGTAGGGCGTGCGATACACGAGCGTGGGGTGCCGTCCCAGCGCCACTGGTCGCCAGATGTCGGCGCGCAGGACCACGCCGTCGCGCATGGGCACGGCCACGTCGGCCGCGAAAACGCCGGGCGCGCGGCCTGCCTGCGCCATCACCGGACTGCGAGAAAGCACGCCGCTCAGCAGAGCGGCGGCCAACACGACGGGCGCGAGACGGACGGGGCTGAGGGCCATCACGGAGGACGATACGGCGTCGTGGCCGGCGAGGCAACTTCGGCGCGCCCTGTCCATCGCCTCCAGGGCCGGCCGCAGGAGCGGAACAACAACTGCCGCACGAGCGGCAGCCCGCCGTTGTCTCGCGTGTCGCCGGCGCGCTACTTCGGCAGCTTCTCGGGCATGTCGGCCACCACGTAGGTGACGACGGCAATCGCCGCCGCCGCCTTCGACACTTCGGCCGGGGCAATCAGATCCACGGTGTCGGCCGGCGTGTGGTGAATCGTGAAGTAGCGCGTCGAGTCGCCGTTGTAGGCCATCATCGGCACGTTGCCGGCCGCAGCAATCGGGCCGATGTCGGCGCCACCGCCGCCCGGGCCAATCGCCGGCAGGCCGAGCGGCGCGAGCAGCGTGCCGATGTCATTGATGCGCTGGCGCGCGCGGTCGGAGCCGGTGAAGCCCATGCTGGCCGGCGCAAACACGCCTGAGTCGGACTCGAGCGCGAACACATGGTCGCCGGCCGAGGCCTTGTAGGCATCGCGATACGCGTTGCCGCCGCGCAGGCCGTTCTCCTCGTTGGTGAAGAGCCCCAGGCGCACGGTGCGCCGGGGCTGCAGCCCGAGCTTCTTCATGAGGCGCAGCGCCTCCCAGGTGGCGATGCAGCCCACGCCGTCGTCGGACGCGCCGGCGCCGACATCCCACGAGTCGAAGTGGCATCCGACGAGCACGATCTCGTTCGGGAACTCGCGGCCCACGATCTCACCGAACACGTTGGCGGATTCGACGTCGGCGTCGAAGTGCGCCTCCATCTCGAGCCGCACCCGCACGCGCAGGCCGCGGTCGGTGAGTCGCTGGATTCGGTTGGCGTCTTCGGCCGAAATCGCCGCAGTAGGAATGCGCGTGGCGGCCTCGCCGTAATTCATGCCGCCGGTGTGCGGAGTGCGATGCGCCATCGGTCCCACGGCGCGCACCAACGACGCAACGGCCCCGTGCTTGGCGGCCGCCGTGGCGCCGCCCGATCGATAGGCCACGGTGTCGCCGTAATTCGTGTAGGGCACGTTGAAGAGCACGATCTTGCCCTTGGCCTGAGCGCCGCGCGCCTCCAGGTCTTTGTAGTCCTTCACCACCAGCACGTCGGCCTCGATGCCGGCTGGCGGCGTGGCCACGCTGCCGCCGAGACCGAGCATGGCGATGGGATGCTCGGGCGGGTCGACGATCACTGCGCTTTCCTGACCGCGCACCCACACGGGCACCATCACCTTTTCGGCACGCACGTTCGCGAAGCCGTCGGCCTTCATGGTGGCCTGCGCCCAGCGGATGGCGCGGTTGAGATTCTCGGAGCCCGAGATGCGGGCGCCGTAGGTATCGGTCAGCTCGGCCAGGCGCCGCCAGGCGAAGTCGTTGGCCTGGGCCTCGGTCATGAGCTGCGTCGCAGGGATGCGATACGGTGCCAGCCACGCGGCCGGCACGGCCTGTTCGGCGGCCAAGCGCGGTCGGAAGAGCGGCAGGAACTGGACCACGACGCCGCACACGACAACGGCGACGACCACACGAAGAAGGGTCCGGTGCATGACCGACATTCTACGTGGATCGCCGCCGCGCGGCCTGCTGGATGGGCTCACGGGATGGAGAGCCCCCGACAGGTCCGCTAGAACTTCACGGCGTAGACCAGGCGAAACGCGCGGCCAATCTCCGGCACGACGTCCTTGAGAAAGTTCAGGTGATTGCGATACAGCGTATTGGTGGCGTTGTCGAGACGGGCCGTAATCGTCTGCACCGCCCGCATCGACTGCAAGGTGTAGGTCGCATAGAACCGCAGCAGCCCGTAGCCGGCCGTCCCGGTTTCGGCGCCAAACACACGGTCCTGCCGGGTCACGCCGGTGGCGTTGGCGCCCACTTCGAGCTTGCCGCCCGTGTAACGCAGCCCGCCCATGAGGCGCTGCGGCGGAATGCGCGGCAGCGGCTCGCCGTCGCTGGTGCGTTCGGCCCGCACGAGGTCGTAGGTGAACTCCGCGCCGAGCCGCTCGGTGAGCGTGACGTCGGCGTGCGCTTCGACGCCCCACAGCGTGGCATCGGCAGCGTTGTACTCGGCAAACGGGAACTCGCCCCCGTGGCCCCCGTCGCCTTCTTCCCCCTCGCCGTGCTCCACGCCGAAGCGCTCATCGAACTCCTCTTCCCGCGCTTCGAACTCGTCCTCGCTGAGCGGGCTGCGGAAGATGAAATCGCTGATGCTGTTACGGAAGAAGGTGAGTTCGCCGCGCACGCGGGACGATCGGGCGCGTAGCGACACGTCGAAACCGAGCGCGCGCTCTGCCTGCAGATTGGGGTTGCCGATCTCGAAGGTCAGATTGCCCGCGTGTGCCCCGAAGAAGTAGAGCTCCTCGAGTGCAGGGTTCCGCGCAGCCCGGGCGAGGCTGGCGGCGATCACGAAATTGTCATTGGCCGCCCGTGGCCGGATGAGCGCACCGACCGAGCCCGAGAACTCGGTGAAGTCGCGTCCGGGCAACCCGCCCTGTGGTTCGAACGTGGTGCGGTCGACGCGGCCGCCGAACTGCAGGCTGAAATGCGGCCAGGTGACTTCTTCGTAGAGGAACACGGCGGCAGCCTGCTGATCCACCGGCGGTGACAGCGCTTCTGCGCCTTCGGCGCTGAACTCGCGGTTCAGGAACCAGCCGCCAATCGAACCGGCCAGCCGGCCAGCCGGCTTGTGCGAGAGCATGACCTCGCCCTCGACCGTGTTGTTCTTGAACTGGGTGCCCACCTCGTCGCCCTCGAGTTCCGAGTGCGTGTAGCGGCGCACGCCCAGCGTGGCGCGATACGAGGTCAGCAGGCCGTCGAGCCCCTGGCCAGCGGCACGGGCCGAGAAGGCATGCCGTTTGGGCGTGAGACTGATGCTGCCCTCTTCGAGCACGGGCACGCCGTACTTCGTGTCGTCGTAGCCGTAGCTGACGCCGGCATATTGCCGATCGCCCGTCCACGCGGCGCCGACGTTGCCGAAGCCGCTGCGCGACTGCGAGTTGTCGACCTCGCCGTCGGGCGTGTTGTAGCTGGCGGCGCGCTGGCCGCCACCGCCGAAGTGCAGCGCGAACGTGCCGTTGCCGACACGCACGTCGGCGGCGGTGCCGACGGGCACCGAGTTGTTGCCGGCATTGAACGTCATCGAGCCCGTGGGCGTCGTGACCTTCTCGGTCGGAATCAGGTCGGTCACGATGTTGACGAGACCACCGATGGCGTTGGCGCCGTAGAGCAGCGTAGCCGGTCCGCGCACCACTTCGATCCGCTGCGCCGAGGCGGGATTGACGGGCACGCCGTGGTCGCCCGACTGGCTCGACAGATCGCCCATGCGCTGGCCGTCCTGCAGCACCAGCACGCGGTCGCCGTCGAGGCCGCGAATCACGGGGCGCGCCGGCCCGGGCCCGAGCGAGCGCATCGCCACACCCGGCTGCCACTGCAGGGTGGCGCCGATGGTGTCCTCGAGTTGCCGCGCCAGGTCTTCGTTCGACAGCACCGACGTCGGCTGGAAGGACTCGAACTGCGGCCGTGGATTGGGACTGACCGAGATCACCTCGGCAAAGTGCAGGTCGAGATCGACTTCCAGATTCAGGGCGGCGCCGGTGGCGGTCACGGTCACCTCGGTGCGGCGGCTGCTGTAGCCTTCTGCGCGCACGGAGACGTGATACTCGCCCGGCGCCAGACCGTCGACGCGGTAGCTGCCGTCGGCGGCGGTCCGCGTCTCGCGGCGCACCTCTTCGACGACGACCGCGGCACCGGCCATCGGCTCGCCGCTGCCGGCGCGGGTGACCGTGCCAGTCAGGGCGGTGCCGGACTGGGCTGCAGCGGGCGCCGCGGGCAACCCGAGGATGGCGAAGGCGAAGGCGGACAGGACGAGGTAGCGGGTCGGGAATCGCACAGGCATGGTCTCCACAGTGACCGATCGTAGGCGGCACGGACCGAGGAGCCGTCGACAAATCCATCCCAAGGCTTTCGGCTTCCAATGAACGGTCGATTCTGACCAATGAGTGGACTCCGGATCCGCTGGTCGCCGCCCGGTGCCTGGGCGGACTCGAGCCGGCTCACCACGACCGCGGTCCCTGCCCGCTGGCCGGCGCGTACGACCACTTGCCGGAAAACGAGGTGCGTTCCAGGTCCGAGTTGTCGCGTCGACGGGGAAGATGGCGTTGATGTCGCCGACGCCGCTATTGACGTTGGTAAGGATGCCGTCGATGAGCAGCTTGACGGCCTGGATGTCGCCTTCGGTGTTGAAGCCGCGCATGCCGATGCCGCCAGCCACCACGCCCTGGTTGTAGTCGTTCACGTAGACGCCGGGCACTTTCTTGAGGATTGACGCACGAATCCTCCCAGGGAAGAACCGACTGCGTGGGTGTTCTCCGCTGGCCGCGACCGGCCAGGCGGGACGCGACACATCTACGAGACGACCGGGAATCGCCCCAAGCGCGCCAGCGCCAACCACACGAGCGCCAGGGCCGGAATGGCCAGACCGAGTACCGCCGGCGTCACGCGATCTGCGACGCGGCCGGACGTCTCCTCTTCGAAGGCGAAACGCGGCGTCGTGCGGTAGTCGGTGAAGCTGGCCTTCTGGAAGATGAGCGGCGTGAAGAACTGCCGCCACGCGGCGTGGTAGCCATCGACCTGCTGCAGGAACCGCTGGTGCCGCTCGTAGCCAGTGCCGGCGATGTCGTTGAGCGCGCTCTGCATCAGCACGGCTGGCGAGATGAAGCGCAGGCCGTCGACGAGCCGCTGCTGGCCGGCGATCTGCTGCTCGTAGCGCACGATGACCGGCCGCACGCGCCGCTCGACATCGTCGTTCACCGCCACGCGCACGACGTTGAAGTCGGTCATCGCCTGAGCGGCATCACCGGTGGCCAGTTCGGGATGGTCCTCGTAGTAGGTCGCAAGCAGCTTGCTGCCGGCGGCGTTGGCGTCGTCGGACGCCGCCCGCACCGCTTGCACGAGCTCCATGCGCGACGGCACCGGAAAGACGGAGGTGGCAACCAGATTGAAGACTGATGGCAGCACCACGACCAGCACCAGCCAGGCGCTCGCCAGCACCGTGGCGTTGGCCGCCGAGCGCAGCCCGAACGACGCCACGAGCATCGCCAGTCCGAACCAGAAGGCGCCATACGCCACCACCGCAGCGACCCACAGGCCCAGTCGCGCCAACGCGCCCGGTGCCGCCAGATCCACCCCGCCGATGACGAGCGCCGCCAGCGTGCACACCACCACCAGGCCGACGAGCACCGTGGCGCGCAATAGCACTTTGCCGGTGGTGAGCGTGGCCAGCGACAGCGGCTGCGACAGCGTGAGCGCCAGCGTGCCTTGCTCCTGCTCGGCCGACAGCATGTTGTAGCAGAGGGCCAGGATGAGGATCGGGTAGAAGAAGATCAGCACGAACGCCAAGTCGAAGCGTCCCACGAGCAACCGCTGCGGGTTCTCGATCTCGGTGGCGCCCACGACCGCGTCGCGCGAGTCGGTCGAGACCTTGAAGTAGTAGGGCAGGAGGTCGCTCTGCCCTACCGCCAGAGCCGCCAACGGGCCCGGCGGCAGGGACGCGTAGCGCGGCCCCAGCCGGCCCCCGGCGTTGGACGGACTGCGCGGATCGCGGAAGGGCGACACCTTGCCGCCGGTGCGCTGCAGGTCGTCCACCTCAGTCTGGAGTTTCACATAGCGTTCGGCTTCCTCGGCCGACGCCGACGCGAGCGCCGCCTGCTGGAAGCCCACCCATCGGGCGCCATTCCACACGCCGTAGCCGATGGCGGCGATGAACGCGACGCCGACGACCCAGAGCGTGGAATCCGCACTGAGCGTGCGCCATTCGTGGCGAATGATCCGTGCCAGCATGGCGTCAGTCCACCAGCGCCGTCGAGGCGGCCCGCATCATGAGGACGACGGCCGCCGCGAGCCACGCGCCGAGCACGGCCAAGGCGATCGCGTATTGCCCCACCACCCAGCCGGCGGTGGGCGGCTCGTAGCTGAAGGCCGGCACCTGATCCCAGAGCTCGCGGCCGGCCATGTAGACCTGCCCGGCCTGCTGGTGCTTCGCGATGTCGCCGTTCAGCGTGCGCTGGATGTCGCGGCGGTACGATTCGGCGGCGGTCACGAAGTGCCGGTGCTGACCGAAGTCGGTGCCAGAGAACCCCATCGACAGCCCGCGCACGGCCAGCGTGGGCGCCACGAGCGCGCTCCACTGGAAGACACGGTTCTGGCGCTCGTAGCGACCGAAGAGCGCGCCGAAGTGTTTGTCGAACACCTCGTTGCCGTGCTCCTCGCCTTCCTGCAGCGACACGCCGCTGAACGCGATCGGCAGCGCGTCCACCGACGCGACGTTGTAGTGCTTGAGCAAGTCGTCCCGCCGGCGGTCGAGGCGCTCTTTCATGTCCTTCTCGTTGTTCAAGTCGGCCTCGAGCGCCTTCTGGAACTCCACCGCCGACGGCGTCGGGTGCAACCAGGCCGCCAGGTCAGACACGACGCGCGGCGCTACGATCGCACTGGCAAACCACGCCGTGAGCAGCACGACGAGCGCCAGGCGCGCCGACGACGCCCAGGCCGACACCCAGAGCGCGAGGGCGGTGACGACGGCGAAGTAGGTGAGGTAGACGGTCCCGATCGTGACGACCCGCCACGGGTCGTCGGCCAGCAGCCCTTCGCTCGTCGACAGCGTCAGCGCCACGACCGACAGCGCCGTCGCAGGCAGCAGCACGGCACCCAGGGCTGACGCCACGCCGAGGGCCTTGCCGAGCGCCAGGTCGTGCGGCCGCGCGCCCACACTCAGGAGCTGGCGGAGCGTGCCTTGCTCGCGCTCGCCGGCAAAGGCCGAGAACGCCATCAGCACGATGAAGAGCGGCACCAGCACCTGCAACACCTCGGCGCCGTTCATCGAACCGAACCGCTGCACGGCGGTGCGGTCTTGCGCGGGGCGGTACTTCATCTCGTTCTGTTTGTGCGCTTCCAGCCACACCGCCACGCCGACGTAGGGGTCGATGCCAGTGTCGACCATGGCCATCTGGCTGGCCGGCTTGAAGGCGTAGACGCCGTAGTGAGCCGCCGAATGCGGGTTCTTCTTCGGCTGGTTCAGCCACTGATCACGGGTGGCAAGCTGCGCCGTGCGATGCTGCGCGGCCAGGTCGGTATAGGTCTTCCAGCCGGCGGCCAGTGACACCACCGACACGATGAGCACGAGCGCTGACAACACGCGGAACCGGCCGTCGCGCGAGAGGTCGAGCAGTTCTTTCCTGGCAATGCGCAGAATCATGGCCGTCTCCCGTCTAGTCGCGCATGTGTTCGAGGTAGACACGCTCGAGGTCGGTGTGCCCGAACTCGTCGGTCGTGTGCTGAGCCACGAGCGTGCCGTGCTTCATGATGCCGACGCGCGTACCGGATTCTTTGGCTCGGAAGAGGTCGTGGGTCGCCATCAGCACCGCCACGCCGCTGCCGCTCAGGCGGCGCAGCAGGTCCGAGAACTCGTTCGAGGCCTTCGGGTCGAGCCCGGACGTGGGCTCGTCGAGCAGGAGCGCCTTGGCGCCCTTGGCGAGGGCAATGGCGATGCCCACCTTCTGCCGCATGCCCTTGGAATAGGTGCCCACCCGCCGATCGGCGGCGTCCACCGCCAGGCCGACCTCGCGGAAGTAGCCGATGAGCGCGTCGCGCGACAGATCGGGCTTGCCGGCCAGCGCCGCGAAGTACTCGAGGTTCTCGAGCCCGGTGAGGTTCTTGTAAAGCATCACCATCTCAGGAATGTAGGCCAGGTACCGCTTGGTCTCGAGCGGCTCCTTGGTGACATCCAACCCGTTGACCTTGGCCGTGCCGGACGTAGGCGCAATGAAATTCAGGAACAGGTTGATGGTGGTGGTCTTGCCGGCGCCATTGGCCCCGAGCAGGCAGAAGACGTCGCCCGGGGCGACCGTGAGTGTCAGCGCGTTGAGCGCGGTGACGTCGTTGTAGCGTTTGGTGAGCGCGAGGGCTTCAAGCATCGGGCGGGCTCCAGACCCGGCATAGTAGACGGCGGCGCGCACGTGCCCGATCACAATCCAATGAGCGGATGCAGGGCGGCGGCGAACGGCGGCCGCGCACCGATGAGCGGCGTTCCCTCTCGGTGAGTGGAGATCCGCCTCGCCGCCCCCTCACCGACGACGGAGGATCGGCACCCCTGCAGTACTCGTGTGTCCTGGGCACCCACTCATTGTTCGCCGCCGACTGCTCGTGCGCTGTCACTGCGGGATTGCGAGGAAGGTCCGTTACACTCCGGCCGCCATGCCTCCGAACGTGCTGCACATCGTCGGTTACGCCACCGGAGCGACCCTCTACGCCATGCTGTGGGTCATGGCGCGGCGGGACGCTTCCGGCGATCGTCTGACTGTCGGCGCAGCACTGCTGGGGCTCGCGTGGAACGCCGGCGAACTCCTCGGGCATGCCGCCGGCGCCCTTGGATGGCGTGATGCGGAGTCGTGGGTCGCGGCCGCGTCCTTCGCCGCCCTTGGCGGCCTCGCAGCGGTCGTCATCCATTCGGTGACCCGCGGCACCCGCGACGACGCGGCGTCGCCGCGCCGGTGGTCGCGCGCGGTCGCCACGTTCGCCTACCTTGGCGCCAGTGGGGCCGGAGGGCTGCACCTGCTGGCGGCCGCTCGGAACGGGGTCGTGCCCGACCGCTCCGCGCTCCTGCTGCTGACGTCGGTACTGGTCGCCGCGGCCCCCGTGCTGGTCGTCACGACCGGTCCGCAACCACACGGCCGACGGGCCATCTGGATGACGGCGCTGGCGGTGTTTGCGGTCTCGGCGCTGCACCTGACCGACTTCCACGGTCCGGGTGAGTCCTGGGCCACGGAACTCCTCGGGCATCACTCATCGATCCCGTTGGCGTTCGCCATCCTCTACCAGGACTACCGCTTCGCGCTCGCCGACCTGTTCCTGAAGCAGGCACTGCTGGTCGTGTCGATCGTGGCCATGGTGTTCGGCGCGTGGTCGGTCGCCGGCCCCCCGCTCACGCGTACCCCTGGGTCGCCCGAGGCCATCGGGGTCTTGCTCGGCCTGTGGGTGCTCACGACGTTCGCCTTTCCGCTCATCCGCCGTCTGATCAATGGCTTCGTCGACCGGGCAATCCTGAAGCGCATGGATCACCCACGGATGGTCGAGCACATCACCGCGGCCGTGCAGAACGCCGCCAACGAGGCCGAGCTGTTGAACCAGACGTGCCGGAGCCTGGCCCCGGCCCTGAGTGCGACGCAGGTGACCTGGGAGGTGCAGGAGCGGCCGGCGACGGGCATGGAGTCACCCCTCATTCCGCTGCCCACGACTGAGGCGCCGCATCTGGCGCTGCGGGTGGGGCGGCTCGCCGGAGGGCGTCGTCTGTTGTCAGGGGATCTGGCGACGCTCGAGCGCGTGGCCACGGCCGTAGGCCGCCGTCTCGACGCGCTGCGGCTGACCAGTGAGCGCTTCGAGCGCACGCTGCGGGAGCGCGAGATGCAGACGCTGGCCACCGAGGCGGAGCTGAAGGCGCTGCGGGCGCAGATCAACCCGCACTTCCTGTTCAATGCCCTGACCACGATCGGCTATCTGATTCACGCCTCGCCGGCTCGCGCCGTGACGACGCTGCTCAAGCTCACCACCCTGCTGCGCGGCGTCCTGCGAACCGAGGGCGAGTTCACGACGTTGGGGCGTGAGATGGAACTCATCGCCTGCTATCTCGACATCGAACGGGAGCGGTTCGAAGAGCGCCTCGGGGTCACGGTCCGGATTCCGGATGCACTGGCCGACGTCGCCATCCCCCCGCTGGTCGTGCAGCCGTTGGTTGAAAACGCGATCAAGCACGGCATCGCGCCATCACGCACTGGAGGACACGTGACGATCCTTGCATCAATCGACGACACACGACGGTTGTGCGTGTCGGTGCGCAACAGTGGGGCGCCGCTGGCTACGTGCCCTGCACTTCATGAAGGCGTCGGCCTCGCCAACGTCGAACGGCGCCTCGCCAACTACTACGGGTCTGAAGCGACCCTCACCCTGCGCACGACGCCAGAGGGCGAGACGCACGCGGACCTTCGAATCCCGGTTCCGACGGCCATGCGCGCGGCGACGCTGCTCGACGTCAGGCGGCGCGCATGACGCCGGCCACGATTCGCGTGGTCGTCGCCGACGACGAGCGTCCGGCTCGGCGCTTCCTCATCGGCCTTCTGAAGGAGTGCGCGGGGGTGGAGGTGTGTGGCGAAGCGGCGTCTGGCGAAGAAGCGCTCGAGCTGATCGAGCGGACGCGGCCAGATCTCGTCCTGCTCGACCTGCAGATGCCGGAGCTGGGCGGCCTCGACGTGGTGCGCCATGTGCCAGCCGATCGCCTGCCGCTGGTGGCGTTCGTGACCGCGTTCGACGAGTATGCCGTCGAGGCCTTCGAGCTCAACGCCATCGACTACGTGCTCAAGCCGGCGGAACGGGCGCGCGTCGAAGCGACGATCGAGCGGGCCCGCGAGCGGCTACGCCGCAATGAGCCGCCAGGCGTGCGCGCCGCAGCCCTGGCCAGCGCCACCGCCACCTACGAACAGGGCGCGCGCCGGCAGTATCTCGAGCGACTTCCGGTGAAGCGCCGCGACGAGGTCGTGCTGCTCTCAGTGCGGCAGGTGGCGTCGGTCACGGCTGAAGGTGAACTGCTCCACATCACGACCGTGGCAAACGAACGCTACACCATCACCCATCGGCTCCACGCGCTCGAAGCGCGCCTGGACCCACGACGCTTCATCCGGCTGGGACGCGGGACGCTCGCCAACCTCGACTTCATCTCTCGCGTCAGCCCGATGCCCGGCGGCACGTATACCGCCACGCTGTCGAACGGGCATCAGCTACCGGTCAGCCGCATTCAGTCGCGCATCCTGCGAGAAACGCTGCTCAAACTGTAGTGTGGCCCGGCTTTGAACTGGCTCTTGCGCTGGCCACACATGACGTCCAGCGCGTGAGCCGCGCGCGGACCTGGCGCCGGCCGCGGCGCATGGCTAGCGCTAGCACCACGGCTGGCCGGGTGGGCGGCGCGCTGCCCATGATTCGCGGCTAGTGGCCCCTCGGGTATCCCGACGCTGCCCGGACTGATCGCCATCCGGTTCCGCCATTCGTACGACGTCCGAGGCTGCTCGCAAGCGTGTCGTGACCGGCTGTCAGTTCACACGACGAGGCACGCCAGTCTTCGGTCCACTCTCGTCGAGGTGCCGACTCACCTGTGTTCGAGATCGAGATGACGGGCACGCTGCGCAGGCGCACGCGGATCGGCGCTCTCGCCTTGGTCTTACTGGGCTTCACCGACTCTGCGGCACGCACGGAGGCAGGTCAGGTGCCGCCGCTCCCGGGCGACGCTCCGGTGCTCGGCGCGAACTCGCACGAAAGACGCCGCTTCCGCGTGCAGGACATGCGCCGCAAGTTCGACTACTTCGAAAACGAGCACGTCGGCCTGTCGCTCGACCCGCTCGGCGAAGGGAAAACGCCTACGCCTTCCAGATCACGCCGCTCGGCAATCTTCGCGAGCTGCACGTGCTCGACGGCGCCGTCTACAACCGGCAGTGGCAGGCCGTGTGGTCGGGCCGCACCGCCGTGACCGACACCGGCTGGACCGCCGAACTGACCATTCCCTGGGTGGCGCTGCGCTACGCGGTCGGCACGACGCGCATGCGCGTCAACTTTCACCGCAGCGCGCGGCGTGAGAACGAGTACAGCGGCTGGGTGGCGTGGCCGCGCTCGCAGAACGCCTACCGCATGGACTTCGCCGGCTGGCTCGACGGCCTCGAGACGCCGCCGCCAGCCAGCGCCATCTGGGCGCGCCCGTACGGCGCCGCCTCGGCCATCGACGCCAATGACACGCGCGAGACGACCGCCGACCTCGGCGGCGAGGTGACGTGGCAGCCGACGCTTCTCGGTCTTCTTCCCGAAACAACGCCAGTTCTTCCTCGACTCGGCCACGCTCTTCGACGCCGGTACGGCCGACGACCTGGTGATTCGGCCCTTCTTCAGCCGGCGCATCGGCCTTGGGGCCACCGGCACTGCCGTGCCCCTGGGCGGCGGGGTGCGAGCCGTCCGGTCGACCACCGGTGGCGCCCTTGGGATGATGGCGTTGCACCAGCGCGAGTCCGGGGCGGCTCCCGGCACGACGTTCTTCGTTGGCCGGGTCAGCCGCAACCTCATACCCTCGCGCCGGATCGGGGCGCTGGCGACCGCGCGTCGCGACCACGGCAGTCTTGACGCCACGTCAGTAACGGGCGCCCTCGATGCGTTCGTACGCATCACGCCGCGCCTATCCCTCGAGGGCATGGCGAGCGGCACGAACGACCACGGACGGACAGGGTTCGCCGGCTACGCGAAGTTCGCCCGGGAGACCAACCAGGTCGTGGCGTCGTGGCTGACGGCAGTGGTGAGCCGCGACTACGCGCCCACGAGCGGCTTTGTGTCGCGGACCAACGTCACCCTGCAGAAGCCCTACCTGTCGTACGACTGGCGCCCCCTGTGGCTGCCGCGCGTGGTGAGGAACCTGAAGCTCGTCGGCTACTCGTACATCTACAACTCGCTCGACTCCGGCGCGCTCGAAGAGAGCTATTCCGAGGCCTGGATCGATGTCTTCAGCCGCCGCGCCGCGCTCTTCTATCCGGGCGTGCAGCACTTCTCACAGCGCGTCACCGAGACCTTCGAATCCGTGCCGGGGGTGCGCATCGAGCCTGGCCGCTACAACTACTGGCGGCCGAATGTGTACTACGGCTCGGATCGGAGCCGGCGCGTCTGGTACGCGGCGCGGCTCGACACGGGCGGCTTCTACGACCGGACGCTGGATCAAGCGGAGCTTCAGGCGTTCGTCTCGCCGTCGCCACGCGTGGCCATGGGCGTGCGCACGGACTTCAATCGCTTTCGCGGCAAGGGCGACA
>Ga0163144_10007183_pt1 | contig 24452 bp, 15 predicted proteins | sample OliLak19BULKMAT1_FD_123175 | JGI IMG/M metagenome (GOLD analysis project Ga0163144, IMG submission 123175) | Freshwater microbial mat bacterial communities from Lake Vanda, McMurdo Dry Valleys, Antarctica - Oligotrophic Lake LV.19.BULKMAT1 | ecosystem: Environmental > Aquatic > Freshwater >...
AGGACGACCCGAAAACCCTAAAAGCAGTTCCAGTCCCTGGGAAGCCACCAGCTCCGGTAGGCGCCGCGGAGCCTCACCGCGTCACAGTTCCAGCCGCCGCCCCGGACGACCCGGCGAGCCTGATCATCATCCGACATCCATGCACTTCCATCGACAGGTGCGTCGACATAATTGTCATGCCACGCATCGGCACACCACTCCCACACGTTCCCCGACAGATCCTCACATCCACACCAGGATGCCCCCAAAGGATAACTCCCCACCGGCGTCGAGCGACCGATCTTCGATGCATCATAGTTCGCCAGCTCAGGCGTAGGCTCCTGGTCTCCCCACGGATATCGCCGGCTGTCGGTTCCCGGTTGGCCGGCCCCCCGCGCCACATACTCCCATTGGGCCTCGCTGGGAAGTGCGAACTTCCCGCGCCCGACGGAGGCCAGTTCACGCCCCGCCCACTCCGCGAAGGCCAGGGCCTCCTCCCAGTTCACCCCGACCACCGGCTGGCGCGGCCCATTGTAGGTGCTATCGGTCCAGTACGCCGGTGCATCGCGCTTCGTCTCCTCCAGGAACCGCCCGTACTGCTCGTTGGTGACCGGGAAGCGGCCCATCCAGAACGGCTGTAGCGTCACCTGGTGGATCGGCTTTTCGTCCGAGGATTCACGGCTGCCCATCTGGAGCTCTCCGCCCGGCACGAACACGAACTCGAGCCCGCTCTTCGGGTGGATGGCCACAGTGCCAGCGGCGAGATCCATGCGTCCCAGCAGTGTCTCGAGTGAGGCGCTCCCACGAAGTCGCGATAGAAGGGCGCCCGCCGCAATGCGGATCCCGGGGTCCGGGCTGGACAACAGCCTGTCGGCCGTCGGTTTCAACGCCTGGCCAGCCGGCCCCTCTTTCAGCTCCTCCCTTACCCTCACCACTGTCTCGGCCAGGCGCAGCACGGCCACGATTCCAGCCGGATCCGTCAACACCCGCCCGCCGGTCAGCCCGCGCACCAGCGGCGCAATCAAGTATGCCCACCGGGACCCTCCCACAAACAAACCGGCCCACTTAAGCGCCTTTACGAAGGGCGCCAGGGTCGGCGCGCTCGCCTCCTCGAGGCAGGCATCCAGCTGATGAGATGCCCGCTCCCAGCCGCCGCTTCGCATCAGCGCGTTTACGAACCGCGTGAACTGCCGCCCCTTCGGGTCGTCCAACGCCAGCAGGAGCAGCACCACCTCCTCCCACCACTTATCGTCGAACCGGCCTGCCAGCTCCGTAACCTGGCCATGTCCCCGCCAGGCGCGAGCCGCCAGGTACTCCTGGAAGGTCCGATGCAGGAAGGCGTACCGTCCCTGACCCACACCCACCAGCAAACCAGACCGATTCTCCACCCACTTCAGGAACGGTCGCAGCTTGAACGGGTTCCTGAAAGAGTTCATCAGCGGCCAGCGGAGCGCCGTTACCAGCTCGTCCTCGTGCGCCTCGAGTCCTTTCTCCCGCCGTTGCATCCAGGACGCGACCGGCTCGAGCAACGCTCTCGCTTCTTCCACCTGGAACGGGAAGTCCGCTTCCCATTCGGCCCGCCAGTCCTTGAGGAAGATCCCGACGCAGAGCTCGTACAGTTCGCTCCGACGCCGGGGCAGCGTCCCGTTTCGCAGCTGCACCAGGCACAGGCAGGTCAGCAGCAGCGGGTTCTTCGTCATGTCCCGCACCCGCCTCGAGCGCGCGTCGTCCTGCTCAAGCTCCCCCCACAATGCGTCCGATTGAAGCCTGCCTTCCGATGCCGCACGCTCTGTTGCGCCCGAGCGCTTGTGGAACTCAACCACGGTGAACCAGTGCTGGGTAAACTCCCGGGCCTGGGGCGGAGTGAACTCCTGAATGTGATACTCGAGAAAGAGCGGGCCAAGATCACCCGTCTTATAGCCGGCATATCGAGAGGTGACCGCAAAACGCCATTCCGGCCGCTGCTGCAGCCGCTGCTGTATCCAGTCCATCACCTCCTGGCGGCGGGCGGGGTCGGCCACCTCGTCGAGGCCGTCGAGCAGGAGCAGGACCCGGGAATCGCGATGAGTGAGGCGGTGGCCAACCTCCTCGAGCGTCCCTTTGAGTGACGCATCCCGGATGCCCAGGGCGCACAGGAGGAAGTCGTCCAGGGGTGCATCGGTGCGTGGCAGGCTGCGCAGCGGAAGGAGGACCGGGATGAGATCCCACGGAAGGCCCAGCGTGCTCGAGCCGTGGTCCAGACAGGTCATGAGCAGTCGCTGGAGGAGGATGGTCTTGCCTGAACCGGGGTCCCCCAGGAACACCATGCCTCGGAAATACCGGTCGCGGTGCTGTCTCTGCAGGCGCTCGAAGGCCTCCTCGAGCGGGACGGACCCGCCACCCTCAAGGTCCTGCCCGGGTTCGCGGTCGTCGGGGTGCTGCCCGTGTTCGACCTTGTCCAGCCCCTGCCCGGTTCTTCCGTCATCCATTTTCGGTGTATTTCGAGCGTAGCGCCCTCCAGGTCCGCGCTCCCTTTCGGAGGCGGTGTGCTCGCGGCCGAGCAAACACACGTAGAGCTCGTTGAGGGTAAGAGGGAACCAGATCTGCCGGCCGGCCTGGCCGAGCCCTTTGACTTCGAACCGCTCAAACCGATTCCGGGCCTGGGTCCGGTACCAGTCGAGCGGGTCACCGAGGGACACCGTCGGCACGACCTGGCGCATGACGCGTTCCAGGTGCCGGTAGGTGGGATCGTTCTGGACGGCGAGCTCGAGCAGCTCCGATGCTCGAGTGGCCCGCGGGGCATCGCTCCCGTGCATGAAGCGTCCGGCGACACCTCAACGGCTGACGACCTCGTCGAACTGGCTGCTCAGCAGGCCGCAGAGCGCAGCGTAAAGTTGTGTCTGGCGCTCTGGAGACTCGGACTGTCCAGCGGGTGTCGTCATGGAGTCTCGAAAGCGTGACGGAGGTTCCGGCCTTCACCCCCGACGATGGAGAGGCGCGCATCAAGCGTGCTCTGGGTCCATCCCCCGCGCGACGGGCGAACAGACAGCAGGGGCGTCTGGGGCGAGGGCATGGATGCTCCGGGTAAGGGGCGTAGCGACATGAACGGTGCAAACGGCGTGATGAGACCGATGTATTCTATACCATCTGTCAGGAGGGAGGAATGGCAAAGAGACCGTTCCTCTTCGTTCGATGCCTCGCGGCCATTGAACGACATAGGATCAGCAAGGCCTTGCCACACCCTATTATGTAAGCCATTCTTGACCCATCCAGGGCGCTTTCGTGCCGCACGCAACGATAATAAATACTCGCCAGAAGGAGCCCATTCTATGGCAAAAACCCGCACCACCTCCCCACCCCGCCGCGAGGCGGTCCTCTACGCCCGCGTCAGCTCCAAGGAGCAGGAGAAGGAGGGCTTCTCCATCCCCGCCCAGCTCAAGCTGCTCAACACCTACGCTGAGGAGAACGGCTTCCGCATCGTCAAGGAGTTCATCGACGTCGAGACCGCGAAGCAGGCCGGCCGCACCGGCTTCCAGGAGATGGTTACGCTCTTCAAGAAGGAGCTGAGCAACCGCCGGCTCACCGACCCCTGCCGGGTCCTCCTGGTCGAGAAGACCGATCGGCTCTACCGCAACCTCAAGGACTTCGTCACCCTCGACGAGCTCGACATCGAGATCCACACCGTCAAGGAGGGGGCCGTGCTCTCCCGCGACTCGCACTCGAGCGCGAAGTTCATGCACGGCATCAAGGTGCTGATGGCCAAGAACTACGTCGACAACCTCGCCGAGGAGACCCGCAAGGGGATGAGCGAGAAGGCCGAGGAAGGGATCTGGCCGTCGTCGGCGCCGGTGGGCTACAAGAACGTGATCGGCGCCGGCGGCAAGCGGGTGATCGAGGCGGACCCGGACATGGCACCGCTCGTCATCCGCCTCTTCGAGATGTACGCCACCGGCCAGTACGCCCTTCGTCCGCTCTGCGAGGAGCTCCAGCAGGCAGGCATGCACATCCGAAAGCCCGGTGCGACCTTCGGCCGCAGCCAGGTCCACCAGACCCTCAACAGCACCATCTACTACGGGCAGTTCACCTGGAAAGGGAAGACCTACCAGGGCACCCACCGCCCGCTCATCTCCAAAGACCTCTACGACCGCTGCCAGGAGGTGCTGGGGGTCAAGGGCCAGCACCGCTCGAGGCACGAGAAACACGACTGGGCCTACCAGGGGCTGGTCTACTGCGGCCACTGTGGCGGGATGCTCACGGCCGAGGTGAAGAAGGAGCAGTACATCTATTATCACTGCGCCCGCAACAACACGAAGAAGGGCTGCCCGGAGCGCTACGTCCGGGAGGAGGAGCTCGAGCATCAGTTCAACGAGGCAATCGCGGCGCTCCAGATGGAGCCGTCGATCCTTGAGTGGGTGGTCACCGCCCTCAAGTCGAGCCACGTCGATGCCCGGAAGTTCCACGAGGAAGCGCTGGCGAAGCTCGAGAGGGAGTCCCGGGTCGTCCGCGAGCGCCTGGCCGCGCTCTATGTTGACAAGCTGGACGGGAAGGTCTCACCCGAGGTCTACGATCAGCTCAATGGCCGATGGACGGCGGAGCTGGACGGGCTGAGGGCGCAGATCGCCGGTCACGAGCGGGCGGATCAGAGCTACTACGAAGAGGGCTCAAAATTGCTCGAGAAGGTCCAGAGTGCGGTGGTGGTATACGGTCAGGAGGGGATTTCGGGCAAAAGAAGGCTCTTAAATTTCGTACTATCGAACTCGATCTGGCTGGATGGTAAACTCCAGCCCGTCTACCGGAAACCCTTCGATAGGCTTGCACTTGCAAACGTCGAACAAAATAGAAAAGGGTCAGATCTCACTCGGAAATCTGACCCCCGTCCAATATGGCTCCCCCAACCAGGCCGTACTGCACAACGGAACCTCCTTTCCTGGGTCCATAAGGAAGAATTACCCCCGCATCCGGGCTTTGGACTCCGTCGGCATGGATTTCCAGAAGAGGCCATACTACGGCGGCGACGCGCTTCAGCCAAAGCTGGCATTCAAAAGAGAATCCATGAGCAGGCAGATGCCACGCATTCCATTCATGCCATGTCCGCCACAGAATCACCATCTATGTCACCGTCCTTGGACCCTGGCGCGATTAGTGACGTGAGTCGTGACGTGGCTGGCGCGATTCCTGGCGCGATTAGCTCTGACGTGGCTGGCGCGATTAGCGACCAGCCTGGCGCGATTAGCGACCAGCCTGGCGCGATTATTTGTCAACCAACGGAGATCTCGCCGGTCCTCGAGAGCCGTCCCCCGGTCACACGAGGCAGAGGAGAAATGTTCCAGGAACGCCGCAAGGCGCTGAGCCAGACGCTTGCTCGAGGCAATCGGTGGCTCGAGCTGCTCCGTGGTGACGACTGTCCAACGATGACCTCGATCGGACTGAAGGAAGGACTGACCCGAGCTCGCATCGGCCAGGTGCTCAAGCTGACGCAGCTCCACGCGGAGATTCAGGACGACATCCGTGCCACGGACCGTAACTCGCCCGTCCCTCCTGAAACCGCTTTATGGAAGATCGCGGACATGCCGGCGGATGAGCAGCTCCCAGCCTATCACGAACTGGTGGCCAGGGCTCGAAAGCCAGACCTGCGACGAAATGGGGCGCTGACCCGAAAAGCCGATTCCTCAAGGGGCCTCCAGTACCAGTTTGAGCAGTCACGAAAGCTCAAGAGGATGCTCGACTCCGGAGAATACATCAGTATACGGGAGCTCGCCGATGCCGCCGGCATCAGCACGGCCTGGGGGACGCACCTACTGAACCTCACATCACTGGCGCCTGAAATTGTCACGCGGCTCGACGTGCAGGACGGCCAACGCCCCAGAGGCATCTCTGTGCATGATGTGCGGGTACTGGCCAGGATCAAACGTCATGAAGATCAGCGGAGAGAGTTCGACGCGATGGTGAAGCAGGGGCACCCGGCGGGCAAGGGGAGACGGACTCTACGGTAGGCTGGATCAGCCGGGCTCCGAAATTACGTATCGGAGCGATCGGCCTCGCCCAACCGGGTGAAGCTTCCCGTCCTCGACCAGGCCGGTGAGAATCCGGAGCGATGACCGAAGTGAGATGTTGGCGGCCGTGGCCAGCGCAAGGCGGCTGACCTCGCCGCCACTGGCCAACTTGAGCGCCAGGGCACGAAGCCGCTCGATCGAAAGTTCAGGGGGTAGCGGGCTGTCCGGGCTTACCTCGGGTGGCGCGGCCTGAAGTGATGGCGCTGGCAAATCGATCGTTTCAGCAGGACCAATCCAGAAGAAGGTGTTTCCCCGCCCGACCCTGCGCATGCCAACCATGCCGCTGTCTCGCAATGGCTGGAGCTGACGGAGAATGCTGCTGGTGCTGACCTGGAATCGTGCGACCAGCTCCTGTGTCGTCGCAGGTCCGTGAGCCTGGAGCACGTTACCGATCTCCAACTCAGGGCGGGGTTGCACCGTGACCGGCTGCTCGAGGACCTCAAGCACTTCCTCTCCGTCAATCCGTGGGGTCTTACCGTAGATGGCCAGTGCCCGCATCACACGCTGAAGTTCCCTTACGTTTCCTGGCCATCGATGCGCCTTGAGGACTGCGATCGCCGCCTTGGTCAACACCCGCGGTGGACGCTCCCACTGATACTCCTCGAGAAACTGGCGGGCGAGGAGCACTACATCTTCACCTCGGTCTCTCAGCGGAGGCACGACAAGCCTGGTCTCCGCAACCCGATCATACAGATCACGACGAAACCGGCCGGCACGAACGGCCTCGAGCAGATTCTGGTTGGTGGCTGCGAGGATTCGGACATCCACCGGGCGCTCTACCCCACCGCCTACCGGACGAGCCACCCTTTCCTGGAGCAATCGCAACAGCTTGGGCTGTAGGTCAAGGTGTAGTTCCCCGATCTCGTCGAGAAAGAGAGTTCCCTTCTCGGCCAACGTCACCAGACCGCTGCGATCAACATGCGCATTGGTAAAAGCTCCCTTCACGTAGCCGAACAACTCGGAATCCACCAATTCCCGTGAGAGCCCGGCAACATTGATGGCGACGAATTCTCCTCTGCGGCCACTGGAATCGTGGAATGCCCGAGCCAGGAGCTCCTTTCCGGTGCCAGGCTCACCGGTGATAAGCACTGTTACGTCCGTGGGAGCCTGGGGGGACGCAAGATCACGCAACATCGCTATCGCGGGAGAGCACCCGAGAAAGGAGGGGGCAAAGACGATGGGGGCAAATGCTGCCGGGGGAGACTCCGCAAGTCGTTCAGGGCCGGATAGCTCGAGCAGATTCTGCCGCCGGGCCTGCCCGTCCGAATACCTGCCGACCGAGGGTCGGTCATCGACACGCCGATCAACCGCCTGGACGGGCAGCCTCGCCCTGTCTTCCTGTCTGCTGTTCGGTTTTCTGCCTTGAACCATGCCACTGTGCCCTCAACCAGAATGTCGTTATTGCCACGGACCGGACCACCCGCATCTCGTTCTCAGCCCACGCACGCGCCACCGTTGGTATGCAGCCTGTTTGTGTCAGCTATGGGTCGGGGGTGAAGCTATCACATGAGTTCTGTGCCTCAAAGCAAGATCTCCCATTACAAATTTTAGTTAGCAACTTTTCTCAAATGATGGTTGAATCGTTGGCTCACGCGCTGTGGGAGGAATTGTGCTGCAAGATAGACTGCGCCTGATACGAAGCGCCTGGGGTCTGAGCCAGCGGGAGATGGCCGATAAGGTGGGCGTGACCGGAGTGGCCTGGCAGCATTATGAAATCGGCCAGAATGTTCCCGGTGGAAAGGTTTTGGCGGAGCTGGGCAGGCACGGGGTGAACCTGAACTGGCTGCTACTCGGCATGGGCGAAATGTACCGGCCCGACCCAGACGGCGAGCCGGGAGCCTCCACCATTGACATCGAGCGGTATCGGAGGATGGACACCTTTATCCGTGAATCCGGCCTGGAGGACATCCTCGAGGTGAGTACCGTGTCTCACCAGGGGGACGAGTTTGCCATCCTCCATGAACTTGGTACCCTTTATCCGTCGACGTTGAGTGCAGACGAACTCACGATGGCACTCAACCGCAGAGGCAGAGACTGTGACGAGAGGAGAGTGTCAACCCTCCTTCTGCTGCTGAAGCGCCGTGGGCAGCTTGCTGAGGAGGAAGGGGAGGTAACCCGCTATCGGTCAGCCCAGCGACGGGGGGAGCTGAAATTCACCGACATTTCTGGACATGCTAACCTTTGTTTGCAGAGCATCCGGTCCCTTGTGCGCGAGGTGCTTCCGAATCTCCCACCACCGGCGGGGGGGATGCTTCACATCCGTATGTCCACGACAGCGGCAGGAGGGGCGCGACTCGTCCAGACCTTGCTCCGCCTGGTGAAGGCCCGGTGCGAGGATCTTTCATCAGATCAGGGGACTGAGGAAGTCGTCGTGGTGCTCGGAGCTGCGCACAGTCCGAGAAAATAGAGTTGACTGAAAGGGGAAGAGAACTATAATCGGCAGTCGGGGCACCGATATGCCGCCTGCTGCTGCGTCTCATCTAGCTGTCTTCAAAGAGCTTCCGGTCTGTCCGGAAGATCAACCCCGCGCCTCCCGCCACTGCTTCCGCACGCTGTAGCCCATTCATCAACACTTTTCTTGCCGAGGGCTACCATGAGACGCACTGTTTTGCTTTCGATGTTCGCTATGATGCTGACGTCATCCCCCGCTTTCGCCTACATCGTTATTGGTGAGGCCGGACGAGATGCTGGGCGACTTAACCAGATTCAGCTCTTTCTGAGGCATCTCGTCGAGCAGTTGGCGCTTCTGGTGCAGTGAGAGCGTGGTGAGAGAACCGGATTAACCTACCCTCGTGCAACTCGTCTTCCGACCCGTCCGACTTGAGTTCACGGAAATAAGCCTCTGACCAGAAAACACTTCAGATCCCTCGGCATCGGCATTCCCAGCAACTCGCGTATCAGTTATACTCACCACGATCCTTACGCGTTGGAATCGCAGCATTCCACGTGAACGATCCGCATCGTGGCGAACGGTAGTCCGCTATCGGGCTCGGGCACCTTGAGACCGGTAACGCCTGAGCCCGGTGCGAGTCATTGTTTCACATCAGCACCGCCGCTCTCGAGGGCCTCCTGCCTTCCCTCGTGCATGGCGTCGCGACTCACCTGGGAATTCCATGTCCGCGACGACTTCGCTGCCCTCCGTACCGCTCCCCTCGCTCGAGCTGCAGCTCTACGACGCGTTGATACTGCTCCTGCCTGGCCAGATGGAGGAGGTGCTGTTCCGGGCCCGGATACCGACGCATGCGATCTCATCTTCGTCGGTGCCGATGGCGACGCGAGCGAGTGAGCTCATGACGTTGGTGAAGCAGCAAAGAGCCGGGGGGCTCGAGCGGCTGGCGGACGTCGTCCAGGCGATCGCGCCGGGCCTGCTGGGGAGCGTGGTGGCGCAAGGAACGGTGGGAGCGGAGTCTTCACGCCCATTGGCCCATCGCCATTCCCCTGAACCGGAGGATCCGGCCCCGACGGACAAGCCCCGGGCAGCATCCGACGCTGTATCCGTCATCGTCCTGACCGCTCTACGCCTCGAGTGCCTGGCGGTCCTGACCCACCTCACCGACCTCCGAGAAGAGGTGCTCGAGAGCGGCACCGTGGTCGAAGTCGGCACTCTACGCATGAAGGGCGGCCCCGTCCGCGTCGGGGTGGTGGAGGCCGGCGCCGGAAACATCCCGGTTGCCGCGACCGCTCAGGAGGTCTTTTCCCACTTCAAGCCGGCCGCGGTGCTCTTTGTCGGTGTCGCGGGGGGCATCAAAGATGTCCGGGTAGGTGATGTGGTGGCCGCCACGCGCGTCTACGGCTTCGAGTCCGGAAAGGCCGCAGACGATTTCCTCTCGCGCCCGGACGTGGCAATGTCGAGCAACCGACTGATCCAGCGGGCTCGAGCCGAAGCCCGAAAGGAACGCTGGCGGGAGCGCCTCGAGCCGGTGTCCGGTTCCCCGGTCGCGCATCAGGTCTACATCGGGCCGATCGCCGCCGGCTCCCAGGTCATCGCCTCCACCCGGTCTCCGTTATACCAGTTTCTGGTCCAGCACTACTCCGACGCCCTGGCCGTCGAGATGGAGGGACGGGGATTCCTCGAGGCGGCCTGGCGAAACCAGATCGATGCCCTGGTGGTCCGCGGAATCTCGGACCTGATCGATAAGAAATCGGAGTCAGATGCAACTGGATCTCAGCCGCTCGCTGCCCGGAACGCAGCGGCCTTTGCGTTCGAGGTCATCGCGAATCTTACGTTGAAGTGATCTTGATTCCACGTTCCATCCTGCGGCTCCCGGCGTACCGACGTCGCCACGCGCAACATGACCTGAAAGGGAGAGATGGCAACGCTCAAGTCTCCAGTCCGGCCGGCTCGAACCTTCCTCTGGGGCCATGCTGAGGAGTCCTGGTATCTCGAAGAGCTCTTCAAGCAGCTCGCGCCGCTGACGGATACCGGCTGGCTCGAGCCCTGGCACGAAGGACTCCTCGAGGGCGGCGCTTTTCGAGCGGAGGAGATCAGCTCCCGGCTTCAGCGGGCAGACATCGTGGTCCTCCTGATGAGTCGTGATCTCCTGGCATCCGATGCAAAGGATGCCTTTACGCCGTTGCTCTCCCGCCAGCAGGCGAACACGCTCCGGGTGGTGCCGGTCATCCTCAGCGCGTGCGGGTGGAAGAGCACGGTACTTTCCGGGCTGGAGCCGCTCCCGAGGAGCAAGGAGTGGGTGATCAAGTTCAGCGCTCGGGAAGAGGCGTGGCAGGAAGTGGCCGACGAGCTCAAGCGACTCGTCACGTCCCTGAACCTCCAGGCGGACCCGGTGAGGGATGCCCCTTCTTCCCCCCCCTCCAGCGGCAACCTCGAGCTGGACATCACCCAGGCGCTGCTGGACCGCCCGTTGCCGAGGCTGCCCGGCAGCAGGAAGGCACTGGACCTCGAACGCTGTTACGTCAAGCTGACCCTGCGGCCGGAGACGGCGGGACGCGAGCGCGAGCCCCACTACATCCTGCGCCAGAAGCGGGAGGCGGGCGACAGGGAGGCGCTCGAGGCGTTCACCCGCGGGGAGCGCCTCGAGGTTGACGACGCCCTCACCCGATACCCGCGCCTGGTGGTGCTCGGCGATCCCGGCTCGGGCAAGACAACGCTGCTCATGCACCTGCTCCAACGCGAACACAGTCGCATCGAGGCCGGCGGACCCGCCCGCCTACCGCTCTACGTTCCGCTCCGCGAGCTGGCCGCGCGGCTCACCCGTAGCGATCCGGGTTCCGGACATGCCGCAGGGTACCCTGGCTCAAGCGACGCCGGGCTGGAGACGGAAGCATCCTCGATGAAGCCTCTGGGCATCCTGATCGATGCCCTGCTCGAGCATGCGAGCTATCTCGACGGCACGGAAGTCCGTCGCACGGTTGAGGCAGCTCTGCTCGAGGGCCGTCTGCTGGTGCTGCTCGATGGCCTGGACGAGGTGCCCGAGCCTTGTCGCGAGCCGATCAAGCGCTGGGCCGAGAACCTGCTGAAGCAGCTCAGGCATCGCGGCCCGAAGCGGTCCGGGACCTCCGCTGCGGGAAACCAGGCTGTGCTGACCTGCCGGGTGATGGCCTGGCACGGCGCGATCAGCCAGGGAGAAGCGGTCTTCGAGGTGGCGCCGTTCAGCGATGAAGACATCGGAGCGTTCATCGACCACCACTTCGAGGACGGACGGAAGGCCCAGGGCAGAAGCCTGTTCGAGAAGCTCCAGAACAACCACAGCCGGGTTCGGGAGCTGGGACGCACCCCCCTTCTGCTCGCCCTGCTCTGCCTCTTTTATGAAGAGCGCTCCGAGCTTCCTCAACGCCGGGAGGAGCTGTACGGGGAGATCGTCAACAGCCTGCTCCGGAAGTGGGATCGGGAGAAGTTCGGTAAGCGGGAGCGGGAGCTGCGGGTCAAGGCCGGAGAGAAGGAGCGCGGGCTCGAGGCCCTGGCCTGGGCGGCTTTCCAGCACCCGGAGCGGCCGCTGAGCCTCGAGGAGGTGGAGCGAGAGCTCGAGCCGCTGGCGCTGCTGGACCGGGACCGGCAGCCGGCGTCGCTCGAGACGGTGATGCGGGAGCTGACCGAGGACAGTGGACTGCTGGTGGAGCTGGACGACGAGCGATACGCCTTCCTGCACCTGACGTTTCAGGAGTATTTCGTTGCGCTCAGGCTGTCGAAAGGCGACTGGAGCGCGGAGGTGGAGCGCCACGCATCAGATGACCGCTGGGCGGAGGTCTGGCGGCTGTTGGCCGCGATCCTGGCCGATGCGGGACCGCTGTTGACGGCGCTGGCCCGGGCGGGTGCTTTGAGAAACCTGCTCGAGGCCGCGTCACGCGACGCCCGTTCTGTCGGAGGAAGTGCGTGGCTCGAGCTGTGGGAGACCGGAAAGCGAGCGCGAATACCGTTCGAGCATCCGCCCCACTCGGCGCTGGGGGCGTGCCTGCGCGGGCGGATGGAAGAGCGGAGCCGGAGCCTGGTGGATGCGTTCGTGGAGCTCGAACGGGCGGCCAGCGCCGGGGCGCTTCGTGGCCTCTATGGCCAGGTGCTCTCGGAGGACATGCGCCTGTGGCGGGAAGAGGGCCGGCGCATGGACCCGGTGGTGATGTACGTGGCTTTGAACCACCTGGAGCGGTGGGTGGCGCGCGAGCTGCCGGGGACAGACGAGGTGGAGGACTGGCTGGAGGCCTGGCGGGGGCCGGACCTGGATTCGGGAGCGCTGTTGGCGGTGCCGGAGGGGACGTTCACAATGGGCACCGACAAATCGGGGGTCGAGCAGCCGCCCCGCCTGGTTCACGTGGCTGCCTTTCGGATGGGACGCTACCCGGTGACCAACGAGGCGTACGCCGTCTATGACCCGTCGCATCTCGATGCCGTTCGGGAACGACAGCGAGAGTTCAGTGAGCAACTTCAGCCGGTGATCGAGGTGAGCTGGTATGATGCCTGGGTGTATGCCCGCTGGCAGGGTGGACGGCTCCCAACGGAAGCCGAGTGGGAGTATGCGGCGCGGGGCACCGAGGGTCGGCGGTATCCATGGGGTGACCAGGAGCCGACGCCAGAGCTGGCAAACTACGATGCTTCGAAGATCGGACGGCCGACGCCGGTGGGGAGCTATCCGAAGGGGGTGTCCTGGTGCGGCATTGAGGATCTTGCCGGGAACGTGTGGGAGTGGTGCGCGGATCACTGGCACGACAATTACGTCGATGCCCCTGTCGATGGAAGTGCAAGGATGTCGGATGATGATCGGGCTCGCCGGGTCATCCGGGGCGGCTGCGGGAACGGTGACGCGGGCTGGCTCTGCGGTGCCTTCCGGAACAGGGGGCATCCCTGGAACGGGGACGGCAGCCAGGGTTTCCGGGTCGTCCTTTCTGCCGTGTCCCCGGCGGGCGGAACATTGCCTGTTGATCCTTGATGCTCAGACTCAGTGACGATCGCGTCGGAAAAGTGACATGCGAGCTACGGTTCTGACAGAATCGTCCGCCCTGCCATCCTCTGCTGGCTGATTTTGTAGCACAGAGACTACTTTCCTGTCGACAGCCGTCACTTCTCGAGCAAGAGTGTTCATAGCAGTGTGGAACGCTCATCGGAATTGGCGGCCATTTGTCGCAAATACGACATTTATGTAGAACCTTACGCATTCATGTGTGCGATTTTGTCGTTCACCCGGCACATCATTCGACAAGTATGCATATTACGTCGCCGTTTCGAATAGTACGGGCCTGGCAAGCGGCAGTTTTGTCGCTCGCCTGTCGTTATGGAGACATCCTTGGAGATCTCCGTCGGTGAGGCTGCCCAGCTGCTGAATCGCTCTCCCCGGGCGATTCGCTACCTGGTCAAACAGGGTCAGATCTCCGCCCGCCGGGTCGGGCGCTCGTTCATGATCCGCCTCGAGGAACTGCCTCTCACCGACGTACAGCGGCAGGAGGCTGCAAAGACCTGGGAGCGAGTCCGGGAGACTGTCGACCGGGTATTGCCGCCCGCTCCCCCCACGGCTCCAGGTCCCGCGCCGGCGGCCAGACCTCAGCCGGGCCAGGAGCCGTCCCGCACCTACAGCCTCAAGAGCCTTCGGACTTTCACTGCGGGGATCGAGCTCTGTGGTGGTCTCCTGAGTGTGCCAGACGGGTTCGCGGCGCAGGTGTATGCCGGCAGGCTGGATCCGGTCGCGACACTGATCACGGGCCTCGAATCGTTGGCCAATGCGTTCTATCAGTACGACCCCCGGCGCAAGCGAGAGAGCCTCGAGGACGCCCGGCGAGACTTCAGCCGCGCGCTCACGCGCCTGTTCGCCCTTCGGCACATAATGCTTCACCCTGCGACCGGGCTGCCCCTCGCCACACCGGACGGACCGACCGCAGCTGGAGGCGACCAGCTCCTCATGGCCCAGGTCGACCGGGCAATCGAGGGGCTCGAGTCCGAGGTGATGCCGGGTCTCACCGGATTGCTCCGCCGCATTGATGGGAAACGCCAGGGAGGAGGCGGGGCCGCCCACGCCAACGAGGAGAGGAGCATCCGGTGAAGGAAGCTCGAGCGGCTTTGTACGTGAAGGGCTACGATCTGCTCCTCTGGCTCGTGCGATGGGCCGAAAAAGTGCCTCGAGGGGCGCGGCGGTTTCACGCCGACGAGATCCTGGAGGCCGCTCGAGCGCACCTGCTAGCCTGCTCCCTCGCCTTGTCGTTCTCGGAGGGGCGCCTGGCCCGGCTCCAGCAGGCCGATGAAGCGTTGGTCAGGCTTCGGCTGGCCCTCCGGCTCGCTGGTGACTGCGGGGTGTTGAACGACCGCAATCGCCACTTCCTCATGCCGCAGCTCGAGGAGCTCGGCCGGATGCTGGGCGGCTGGCGGAAATACGAGTGGGCGGCACGTCGGCGTTACGAGCAGATCGAGGGAGAAATCGGTTTTCAAGGGGCACGCTCGCCGGAGTAGCTCACGTCCGCCGTGATTTGGACCAGGACACGATCTGGTTTTACACAGATCCCGATGCGTCGGGATGGGGGAAGGTCAACGCTGGCTCACCGGGTCATCCGGGGCGGCAGCTGGAACAATGACGCGGACAGGCTCTGCGGTGCCTACCGGAACAGGAGGCATCCCAGGAACAGGAACGACAACCAGGGTTTCCGGGTCGTCCTTTCTGCCGTGTCCCCGGCGGGACACGCGGGCGGAACAGGTGATCCGGTGGAGCTCGAGCCCCTCCACCGGAGTGCGTCCGTCCCCGTGAAGACCAACTCCCGTGCCTTCGGGCACGAACGTCCGCTGCGGCGGGCGGTGTCCGTCCGTTCCAATAGGCGTCGCCGACCGTCCGGACGGGCTTTTTTTTACCAACGCCATGCGACACCACAAGCAGCTCTTCGACTCCATCATCGCGATGAAACAGCTCGAGCAATCCTGCGCCCGGGCAGCTCGAGGCAAACGTCATCGGGCGGATGCCGCCATGTTCCTGTTCCAGAAGGAGCACCGGCTGCTCGAGCTTCATCGGAAGCTGGCGGCCGGAACCTGGCATCCGCTGCCCTGCGGCCTGCACCTGATCTACGAGCCCAAGCCGCGAGCCATCTCAGTCGCCCCCTTCGAGAACAACGTGGTTCACCATGCGCTCGTGGACGTGCTCGAGCCACTCCTCGGTCGGGGATACCTGCCGGACACCTTCGCCTGCCTGGCGGGCAGGGGCGCCCAACGCGCCATCCTTCGCCACCAGGCCTACATGAGGCGTCATCGTTTCCTGCTCCAGCTCGACGTCCGAAAGTATTTCCCCAGCATCTCGCATGTCCGCCTGCTCGAGGTGCTCGAGAGGAGGATCGCCGATCCCCGGGTGCTGGAGCTCTTCCGCGTGATCCTGGGGGCGGACGACGGCCTCTACCTGCGACCGGAGGTGCTCGAGCACCTGGCCGATCCACAGTATCTGGGCGTGAAGGGCACGGGTCTGCCCATCGGGACGCTGACGTCCCAGTTCTTCGGGAACTATTTCTTGAACGATCTCGATCACTTCATCAAGCGGACGCTGAAGGTGCCGGGCTACGTTCGATATATGGACAATTTGACATGCTTCGGGGACAGTCGGTCACAGCTCCGGAAGTGGGGCCGGGAGATCGCCCAATGGCTGAGGGAAGAACGTGGGCTGGAGCTCAAGTCGCGACGAGATGCCCTGCGTTCCTGCCGGGCGCGGGTGCTGTACCTCGGATTCGAGCTCACCGGCGATACCCGCCGTCCGGGTCCCCTGGTGCTGCATCGGCTCGAGAGAACGCTGCGACGGTTCGTCGAGTCCGGACGACCGGCGCGGAGGCTGGCGGACCTGGAGCGGAGTCTGACCTCCTACCGTGCGCTGCTGAGGTTTTAGCTCCTCGACGGCCGTGTCCATTGAACGACATCCCCCGCCGTCCTGAACGCACAGGAGTGTCGTTCAAAGACCCCCTCCGCATGCCGTCAACCCGGATCTCGGACCAACAGTGCACCAGAGATAGGTTTTCACGGGGTCAGTGAAGGCCGTCCGCGTGCATTACGCCAAAAAATGTCACTCTCATGACGGGAAAATCGACATATATGACGCCACATGACATGCATTGAGCGACAATACGGGTCATATTGGTTCAATTTCGGACATGATATCGACATAAGTGTCTTAAATATCCAATGAAGGTCATTCGGACGATCACCCTACTCGACAAAATCGACCTTCATTGTCCATCTCGAACGTGGAGGTTCAATCCTGTCGCCGCCCCTGAGCATCAAGGATCAACAGGCAATGTTCCACCCGCCGGGGACACGGCAGAAAGGACGACCCGGAAACCCCGGTCGACGCCCCTGAACCTGGGAAGCCCCCCGAGCCGGAAGGCACCGCAGAGCCCGACCGCGTCATTGCCCCAGCCGCCGCCCCGGATGACCCGGGGAGCCAGCCCCTCATCCGACATCCATGCACTTCCATCGTCAGGGGCATCGACGTAAGTGTCGTGCCAGTGATCCGCGCACCACTCCCACACGTTCCCGGCAAGATCCTCAATGCCGCACCAGGACACCCCCTTCGGATAACTCCCCACCGGCGTCGGCCGTCCGATCTTCGAAGCATCGTAGTTTGCCAGCTCTGGCGTCGGCTCCTGGTCACCCCATGGATACCGCCGCCCCCCGGCGCCCCGGATGGCCGGACCCCGCGCCGCGTACTCCCACTGTGCTTCGCTCGGAAGCTCAAACCTCCCGCGGCCTGTGGCGGCCAGATCCGTTCCTGCCCATTCCGCGAACGCTCTCGCATCCTCCCAGCTCACTCCGACCACGGGCTGGCGCGGGCCATTGTATTTGTCATCGGTCCAAAGGCCTGGCGCATCACGCCCGGTGTCCTCGATGAATCGCCGGTACTGCTCGTTGGTCACAGGGAAACGCCCCATCCAGAACGGTCGCAGCTCTACCCGGTGGATCGGCTGTTCACTCGCCCGCTCATCACTTCCCATGCGGAGCTCCCCGCCCGGTACGAACACGAGCTCAAGGCCGCTCTTCGGATGGGTGGCGACCGTGCCGGCGGCGAGATCCACCTGTCCGAGCAGTGGCTCGAGTGAGGGAGCACCTCGAAGGCGCGTCGATAGGGCAACCGCCGCGGCATGAACCTGGGGATCTCTGTTCGACCGCAGTCTGTCGGCCGTCAGCAGCAGCGCCTGACCTGCGTCGCTCTCTGTCAGCTCCTTCCCTCTGACCCGCACCACCGTCTCCGCCAGGCGAAGCGCCGATACGATTCTCGGCTCAGCCGTGCTTATGCGCTCACCCGCCAGCTTGCGCAACATAGACACCCGCAGGCGCGCCCACCAGGACCCACCTTCGACCCTGCTGGCCCGATCCAACGCTTCCACGAACGGGGCCAGGGTCGGGGCGCTCGCCTCCTCGAGACAGGCATCCAGCTGGTTCGACGCCTTCTCCCAGCCGCCGCGCCGTATCAGCGCCTCTACGAATTGGGTGAAGTGCCTCCCCCACTGGTCGTCCAACGCCAGCAGGAGCAGCACCACCTCCTCCCACCATTCCTGGTCGAAGCGCGCCGCCAGCTCCGCCACCCGGCCCGGGCGCCGCCAGGCTCGAGCCGCCAGGTATTCCTGGAAGGTCCGGTGCAGGAATGCGTAACGGCCGAGGCCCACCCCCACCAGCAGACCCGGCTGGTTCTCCACCGCCTTCAGGAACGGCCGCAGCCTGAACGGATTCCGGAAGGCGTTGATGAGCGGCCAACGGAGCCCCTTGACCAGCTCGTCCTCATGCGCCTCGAGCCCATTTTCCCGCCGCTGCATCCACGATGCGACCGGCTCGAGCAGCGCCCGTGCCTCCTTCTCCTGGTATGGGAAGTGCGTCTCCCGAGCGGCCATCCAGTCCTTGAGAAAGATTCCGACGCAGAGCTCGTACAGCTCGGCGCGGCGGCGGGGCAGCCTCCCGTTGCTGAGCTGAACCAGGCACAGGCAGGTCAGAAGCAGCGGGTTCTTCGTCATATCCCGTAGTCGCTTCGAGCGCGGATCGTCCCGCTCGAGGTCCTTCCACAACGCATCAGACCGGTTAAGGCCCTCCGCCGCCGCGCGCACTTCGTCGTCCGGATGCGCGTCGAACTCGACCACGGTGAACCAGTGCCGTGTGAACTCACGGGCCTGGACCGGAGTGAAATTCTGGATCCGGAACTCGCGGAAGCCCTGACCGAGGTCGCCGGGGATGTAACCCGCATGCCGGGAGGTGACGGCGAAACGCCACTCCGGCCGCTCCGTCAGCCGCTGCTGAATCCAGGCCACCACCTCCTGCCGGCGAGCGGGATCAACCTCGTCCAGGCCGTCGAGCAGGAGCAGGACCCGGGACCCGCGGTGCATGAGGAGACGACCAACCTCCTCGAGCGCTCCCTTGAGAGAAGAATCGCCGACCTTCAACGCAGACAGGAGGAAGTCGTCCAGGTTGGCGTCGGTGCGAGGCAGCCGCCGCAGCGGCAGGAGGACCGGGATGAGTCCCGCCGGCAGGCCCATCCGGCTCGAGTCATGGTCCAGGCAGGTCATAAGCAGCCGTTGAAGCAGGATGGTCTTGCCCGAGCCGGGAGCGCCCAGGAAGACGAGGCCCCGGAAGTGCCCATCACGTCCCTGCTCCCGGAAACGCTTGAATGCCTCCTCGAGCGGGACGGGCCCGCAGGTTTCGAGCGGCTCAGGTCTATCGAGATGGGCTTCCTCCGTGTATCTGCTCCACTCGTCGCCCGGCCGGGGCGTCCTGGTCCCGATGTGGCGTGCGCTGTGCTCGAGACCGAGCAGGCTCACGTAGAGCTCGTTGAGGGTGAGGGGAAACTGGATACGCCTCCCCGCCTGCCCGAATCCCTTGACGTCGAATCGCTCGAATCGGCTGCGGACCTGAGTCCGATACCAATCGAGCGGGTCACCGAGGGACATTTCCGGTGCGACCTGCCGCAGGACCGCCTCGAGGCGCTGATAGTTATCTCCCTGGGCGACCAGGTTGAGCAGCTCGCTGGCTCGAGTGGCCCGTGGGGCAGGGGCAGCATGCATATGGTGTGTGGCAACGCCGCAGCGCCTGACAACCTCCTCAAACTGAGAGTTCAGCAGGGCGCAGAGTGCGTCGTAGAGCTGGTTACGGCGGTCAGGCGGGTCAGGTGGTGTGGGTGGGATGGTCGTCATTGTCATACGATCCGGGATGGGGAGTCTTCAGACTGCAACCGAGTGTTTTCTAGTTGCCCGTCCATTCTATACCATATTTCAGGCGGAAGGTTCCCCGATGAGACGGATGCTGATCGGTGGGTTGGGGGTCTCGGAGCCGATTATTGAGATCGGCGACGGTTGAAGTGGTGGGCAATGGCAAACGGGTGCGAGCCTATCGCCTGTCAGGTTAATTGTTGTTGTCACCCCACCTCCACCCCAATCTCCCCGATTCCGGGCATAGGGATCGCTGCATTCATCCCCGGCTCGAGACGGATCCACACCATCGTGACCCACGCGGTCTGATCGACACTCAGCGCCTGCTCCGGACCTCGCACCATCCAGGGTGCCAACCGCTGGCATAGCCAACCCGATGCCGCCTGGGGCGCTACGATTCGCAAACAACCTTGATCATTGGCGAAGCCGATGTCGCCCTGGTTCCCCAGCCTCATGCTGACGCCCTCACCAGGGGGGAGATGCAGCGGGTACACGTTCACCGCCGGCCCGGCAGCGGAGGGTCGGCGATGGCTCGGCGCACGCAGCGCCGGCTGGAGAATGTAGGTCAGCGGCTTTCCGAGCAGCTTCTCGAGCGGGTCGAACCGGAAGATCCCCACGCCGATCTCCGTCACCGGCAGGATCAAGTTGAACAAGATCGTGCCCGGTGCGAACACCTGGCCGGGCGTCATCGCACCGCTTTCATTGTGCCACATGCGGAGCCTCCCCCATTTGCCCTTCGACCGTTTTGGAATCGCCCTGGCTCAATTCCTGAGCGGAGTGGCTCGGAGTCTTTCGCGATGAACGCCGTCCCGTCCGGGGCTCGTCTGGCATTTGGCGACCGACCATTTCTCCAGACTCGGCGGAACTCGTCGACTCCGGAATGACCCGCTCAGAACGAGGGGAATCGGAGCGCTCGATCTGCTGGCCGCCCAGGGGGGTGAGCTCGCTGGCACTGGCGTCCCCATCATTGTCGAGCCGGCCCGTGCCCGTCGCTTCAGCCCACTCCTCCGCGAGCCGAGGTCGCGTCACCTCGTCGGCGATGGCGTACACGGCCCCGGTCAGGTTTTCCTGTCCCTCCCGAAGCCCCAGCAGTAGCTGCTGGGTCCGTTCCTGGGCGCAGAGGTTCAGGTACAGCAGGTGACATTGGATGAACAGGCGATCATCGGGCGTAAGCTGCTGAAAGTCCCGCATGGCCGGTCGAAGCGACGTCTTGTCGACGCCGACAAATGCCTGCCCGTAAAGTGCTTTCGCCGTTTGAATTGCGGACCGGGGACGGTGCGGTAGCTCGCTCATTTCTTCTCCTCCTGGTTTGGCTCGAGACAAGAGTCTCCGGAGCGTGGTGTTTTTTTAGTGCCCGCTGCGCTACGACGAACGCTGCCCTCCGCCTGGCCTCGAGTCTGGCGCGCCCTCCTGCGATGTTGCTGAACGAGTGTGGCTGGCCATCGGAGGGGACATCGGTCCACCCGGAAACGCTCCGCCACCGTAGCCGGAAGGACCCGGCATCATTGGTTGAACCGGCGTGCCCGACGGAGCTTGAGGCGGCCACTGCCCGGCTGGCTCGGTGCCTCCGCCGTGCTGAGCGTATTGCGGATACCCCTGGGGATGGACGTTCGGCGTGATCGGGGGTGGACCCGCCGGCGCCCAGGTTGCCTGTGGACCGTAACCGCCTGGGTTGGGCATTTGCTGGCCAACTTGAGGTGCGCTGAAGTATCCCTGAGCTGGCACCTGACCAGGCGCATAGCCGGGAGGCGTTCCCTGAGGGAGACCGTATGGCTGCTGGGAGGGCTGTTGCCAGGTTTGATGCGGTCCTGGCATCGGTCGATGGGGTGCAGGCCAACCCGTCTGGGACGGCGGCATCGATCCGGGAGGCGCGGCGTAGGGCATCGGACCACCCGCCATCAACTGTGGGGGAGCTGGGTAGCCGGGTCCAGGAAACGGTCCGGTCGGAGGGGTCAGAGCCCGCGCCCCCTGGGACCCTTCGCGGAGCTGCTCCTGCTGCGCTCCGATCTGCTCGAGGGAGACGGCCAGAGCCTTCACATTGTCAGGATCCTGTAGCAGCGCTCGCACCGAGGGTCGGGCCAGGGTGCCCATCAGCTCCGGGCTCGAGGATATGACGCCGTATACTTCGGCCAGCTCAGGCGGGATACCTCGAGCCGCGAAGAAGGACTGCGCCAACATTCCAAATTGGCCAAAAGCCTCCCGGGCGAGGGCCATCCGCTGATCCGTTTGATTGGTGCTCTCCGCATGCTCCTCACGAATCTCCACCTCTCGCACCCTCCGGTCGAGCACGTCTTCCACCAGCGACGTCACATGGCCCCGAGCCCCGTGGAGCTCCTTCCCCATGTCCCGAAGCACCTGATTCATCATGTCCTGCAACTGCCCGACACCGTGGATCATGAGGCGCCCGTAGTGCTCGTAGCTGTCCCCAAGCGCCCGGAAGGCCCCGGCGGTGCCGTAGAGGGCGCCGTCACCGACGTTGGCTGGCATCAGGATCATGCCAGCAGGGGCCTGGGCAGCCGGGGATGCGAGGTTCGACGGTGCCACTGGCGCGAGGGCTGTCTGTGGAGTCTGGGGTGCGGGCGGGCGCAGGACACTTTCGGAGCGTGCCGCAGCCGCCGCTCGAGGCACTGTGTTCGTCGGCCCCGCTGGATCGACCGCCACTTCCTGCACCGGGACCATCCGTTGGGGAGGCGGCCTCCAGGCACGGTTCTCCGCCCGGAAGCTAATGGTCATAACCACCCGAGTGCCCTTTGGAGAATAGGCCCGCAGCAAGAAACTTCGGGCCGGAATATCGTTGGTCGCGAGGTTGACATGATCCTTCAACCAGAGCACCAGAGCGCGGAGAAATTCGGGGTACGTCGGCTCTGTGTCCGGGTCCTCATTCATGGCATCACAGATGCTATCCTCCGTGCCTGAATCTCCCTCCGCAATGAGGTCTAGCTCATCGTCGTCATCTTCATCGTCGTTGTCAGACCTGTTGGGCATGGCAGACATCATGGGTTGAGCATGATGATGTCTGTTGTCTGATTCTAGGATGATGACTGTCTCTGTGCTCTGGACGATATATTTCTTCAGATCTGTGGTCGTGAGGTAGGTCTTGGCAATGAAGGCGTCTGAAGCTGACAGACTTCTATCTGTCAGCAGAAGATGTCCGACATCCTCTGGAAGTCCAAGGATGGCCGTTTCGATGCGATCGAAGTTCGGAATGGTGATCTCGTCGCGATACATGATCTCCTCCCATGAACCGTTCATGGTCGAATCATGACCAAGAAGTCACCATGAGGGAAGAACATTCGTCATGATCTCTCAGTGCAATCGTCATGACGTCATGGCGACTTACCATGACCTCATGACGGCTCACCATGACATGGCAGGCGTGGGGTCCGTAAAGATGTGATATTTCGGCCATGACGCGGCTAAAATGCTGTCATGACACGATAAATATTGGCGGAAGCACTGCCATGACGCTCATGATGCTGGCGCCATGACGTCATGGTTGCGTCGCCATGAGACTCACCATGACCATGACACCGGCAAAATGGAGTCGCCATGATATTCCGATTGAGTTATCATGACGGCCCATCCATTCGCCATGACGCTTGCGACAGACATAGACACGTCGACGTCTGACATTGTCTGACGTCAATTTGAAAAACCATGACGTCATGAGCCTCATGTTGTTGGCATTTGCGTCATGGTGAATCGTCATAATCTCATGGTGAGCACTACCATGACTCATGACGCAAGTCATCATGACGATGCCGAGCCTCATGACGAGTCACCATGACTCGATGGTGATTCCTCCGGCTTCATCTTGAAGGTCATGGCGATACGTACTCCAGGAAGCGGGGCGTCATGGCGCCTATATAAGACGTCATGGTGACCTTCATTCGAAGGATTCCAAAGTCATGACGAATCATGCCGAAGTCATGGCGGTTTCACTTCGTTTTTATGTTGTCCCTCACGTAAGGTTGGGCATGGCTCGAGGCCGATGCCCGAGACGAGAGGCCGTGAAGGAGCCTCGAGCCCACCGCCTCGAGTCTCGAGCCCTAAATCGTGAGGTTTCAGGATGGCAAAGGACAACACCAGTTTGGGCGGCGCGTTTCCGCCGAGCGCAAATCGCGGGGGAGCAGCGCAGAAAGGGGCGTCGGCAAATGCACCGCAGCCCCCCCCACAAGCACAGTCGGACAGTGTCATCGGGCGTGTCGCGGGCCGGGGTAAGGGGGCGCTCAAGCGGCTCGAGGACTCGAAGCTGGCCATGAAGCAGACGGGCGCGGCTCTGCTCCATACCACCGAGACCATGGGCTCCCTTTTCATGGGTTCCATGGCGGAAGGCTATCTCGGCCAGGAGAAATTGAAGCTCGGCGGCATGGATGTGCGGGCACCTGTCGGGCTCGCCACGCAGGCCTACGGCATCTACTCGATCATGACCGGCGAGAAGGGTGGTGAACATGCCCTGGCCATCGGCAACGGCGTCACCGGCTCGTGGCTGGCGTCGGTCGGTCGTGAGGCAGGGCAGGCCTTCCGGGATCGGAAGGGGGGGCCGGCACGTGGGCAGGCTCCGGCCGGCGCTCCGGCGGCTCCCGCCTCTGGCGCGTCGTTCCGGGGCGAGAGTCCCATGGTTTACATTCCTCCAGAACCGGAAGTGATCGCGGGCCTTCCAGCGCCGAGCTACCAGGAGTATCCGCAGCTTCCTGCGCCGTACCAGGGCCAGACCCTGCTCCCGGCTCCCTGGCAGGGTCCACAGTATCAGCAGTACCCGCAGTATCAGCCTCAGCAGTATCAGACCCAACAGTACCCGGGCTACCAGGGCGCGCCCTCGATGCAAGGCAACATGGTCCCGGTCGA
>Ga0163144_10007185_pt1 | contig 24445 bp, 17 predicted proteins | sample OliLak19BULKMAT1_FD_123175 | JGI IMG/M metagenome (GOLD analysis project Ga0163144, IMG submission 123175) | Freshwater microbial mat bacterial communities from Lake Vanda, McMurdo Dry Valleys, Antarctica - Oligotrophic Lake LV.19.BULKMAT1 | ecosystem: Environmental > Aquatic > Freshwater >...
AGGTGTCGAGGTGTCGAGGTGTCGAGGTGTCCCGAGGTGTCGAGTGGGCGGAATCGGGCGACCCCTGGCACCTTGCCACCTCCCACCTTGGCACATTGCCGATGCAACCGCTGGTCCGCGACTATCGTACGGTTGCCTATCCCCACACGGACGTGCGGCCAGTGCTTTGCGCGTGCCCTCTGGCCCGGCGGGTCGGCGATCGGGCCAGACTCGGGTTCACCCGCCTTCGAGTTCCCTTGGTGCCGGAAATCCTCTATAGTCTTGGCCCGGGATCGGTTGGCCGGGGTGGCCGGGGTGGCCGGTGGTCCCGGTCATTCGGTGTGGCGGTCGGATTCGTGACAACAGGCGGCATCGCGTCCCCCCTGCTCGGGGTTGGGGACGGTTCAAGATTGGAGCGTTCGCATGGCAGGGCGTGGATCGGCGGGCGTCGGCGCGGTTGTGACGATCACCATCATGGGCCTTCTGGTCCTGGGGCTGTTCATCGCGACCCTGGTGTTCTACACGCAGAACAACAAGACTCAGCAGCAGCTGCTGGAGGCCAATGGCGCACTCGAGGACTTCGTCCGCGAGAGCGAGCGCCAGCAGGACCGGGTGCGGGGGTATGCCGCCGAGGCGGAAACCGCCCGCAAGTCGGTGGTGATGCACCTGGCCGACTCTTTGGAGGCGGCCAACCGGATCGCGGTGGGCTCGCCGCGGGTCACGACCGAGGCGCTGACCTCGCGCGTGAACGAGGTCGAGGGCGTGCGGGCCTCGTCGCTGCTGGGCGCGCTGCAAGGGCGTGACCAGCAGATCACGGCCCTGAACAACCAGCTGGCGGCGGCCAACGCGTCCCGGACCCAGGCCCAGCGCGACCTGGCCAGCACCGAGGCCTCGGTCGCCCAAATCAGCGCCGCGTTCGGCACGTCGATGGACGCCGCCAACGAGCGGATCAATGGATACGGCATCGATATCGAGAGGTACCTGGAGAGCCTGCGGAACGTGGAGTCGCTGACGCAGGACCAGTTGGTGCAGTTGCAGAACGACTACACAACACAGATCACCAGCATCAACAGCGACCTGGCCCAGGAGCGCGAGCAGAACCTGATCCTGCGTGGCCAGCTCCGGGGCCTGCAGTCCGCGAATCCCAACGAGCTGCTCATCACCGATCCCGCCGCCCTGGTCGATGCCTCGATCGCGGCGATCAACCCGGCCGACCGCGAGGTCACCATCGGGATCGGGCGCCGCCAGAAGGTGGTTCTGGGCATGACGTTCACGGTGTACGGAGCGGCCCAGCAGATCCGGATCGACCCCGCGACCGGCAACTACACGCAAGGCAAGGCGACGGTCGAGGTCATCCGCATCTCCGATGCCACCGCCACGTGCCGGATCCTGACCGAGCGGCAGGGCAACCCGATCGTGCGGGGCGATGTGATCACCAACGCGGTGTACGACCCCAACAAGGTCTTCAAGATGGTGGTCTACGGCAACTTCGACGTGAACCGCGACGGGTCCTCAACCCCCCGCGAACGCGACGACCTGGCCGATCTGGTCCGCCAGTGGGGCGGGCAGGTGGTCGATGACCTGGCGGGCGATGTCGATTTCCTGATCCTGGGCACACGCCCCATCGTCCCCCCGCCGCCGCCCCCGGGCGCGGACATCGCGGTGCTGAGCGAGTGGCAGCGTCTGGACCGCATGGCACGCCGGTACGACGAGCTGTTCAACCAGGCCCGCGACTCCTCGATCCCGGTGCTGAACCAGAACCGGCTCTTCTACCTGATCGGGCAGTGACGCTGTCTCCTCCCCCGCGTGCGGGGGAGGTGGCACGGTGGCTGTGCGACGTTGACGGCAAAGGGCAGTTAAATGTGCGAATGACCGACGGGCGGGGCGGCAAGCCCCGCCCGTTTCCGCTTTGCGTTTGAGTTCGCGGGTCAATCGTTGAAGGCGGTGTCGGGCTGGCGGGCCGACACCCCTGCTGGGTGCGCCGTGGCCTTGTTGGCTGTCGGGCCTCTCGGGTCCGGCCGCGTTCCCCTACCATGCGGGCGGATGATCTCCGAAGACCCCGACACTCCCGGCGCGTTGTGGCTCGAGCACGAGCAGACGATCGGGGTGCATCATGAGGATGTGTTCGCGTGCCTGACCACTTCCAACGGGCTGTGCCGGTGGCTGGCGGTGGATGCGCAGATCACGCTGGAGCCGGGCGGGCTGATCGTGATGGCGTGGGACCGGGCGTGGAAGTCGACGACGACGATCGCGATCCTGGACCACGACGCGGACGGGATGGTGACCTGGGACTGGCAGGCGGCGGCCTCGGACCAGCACGCGCCGTTGTACTGGCACGTGCTCCCGAGCGTTGAGAATGGTTCGGTGGTGCGTCTGCGGCAGGGCCCCTTCGCGGGAACAACCGAGTCGCTGCGCCTGATGGCCGAGGAGGCGCAGTTCTGGACGTGGTACCTGTGCAACCTAAGATCGGTGCTGGAGGCCAAGCAAGACATGCGGGCGGTGAGGCCGCTCTGACAAAGCCGCGTGCGTGAGCACGCGGTGGGATGCGGGGCGATCATTCACGAGCGGAGTTGGGATCACGCCGGCGGCTCGGACGCCTCAGCGTTTGCCGCTCTCGTCGGCGATCTCGACGTTGGAGTAGACCTTCTGCACGTCGTCCAGGTCTTCCAGAGCATCCACCAGCAGCGTCATCTTGCGGGCGTCGTCGCCGGTCAGCGGTGATGTCTCACGCGGGATGCGGGCGATCTCGGCGGCCTCGACGGTCAGCCCGCCGGCCTCGAGCGCGTCCTTGACCTTCTGGAACTGCGTCGGGTCGCTGAGCACGGTCCACATGGCCCCGTCGGCGGTCGCATCTTCGGGCTCGTGGACGTCGAGCGCGCCGGCGTCGATGGCGATCTCGATGACCTGGTCGGGGGTCTTCTTGCCGGCGGCGACGATGATCTGGCCTCGGGTGCCGAACATGTAGGAGACCGCGCCGCTGACGCCCAGGTTGCCGCCGTACTTGCCCAGCAGGAGTCGAAGGTCGCCGGCGGTGCGTGTGCGGTTGTCGGTGAGGGCGAGGATGAGCATGGCGGCGCCGGCGGGTCCGTAGCCCTCGTAGGTCACGCTCTCGAAGTTGTCCTGGGACGCGGCACCGGTGGCCTTGTCGATGGCCCGCTGGATGGTGTCCTTGGGCATGTTGGCGTAGCGGGCCTCGTCGATGGCGTAGCGCAGGATGACGTTGGAGGTGGGGTCCGGCCCGCCCTGGCGCGCGGCGGACTGGATGGCGCGGGCGCACTTGGTCCAGTACTTGCCCCGCTTCTTGTCAACGGCGGCCTTGCGGTGCTGGATGTTGTGCCACTTGCTGTGCCCGGCCAAGGTGGTGCTCCAGAGCCCGGCGGGGGAGGCCGGGGGTCGATTGTTGGCGTCACCGCGCCTCGGTCACGCCCTCGCCCAGCGGCGCGACCTGGGGTTCCTGGCCGGCTTCGACGGCGGCGATCTTGGCGGTGATGCCGGCCAGTCGAGCCTGGGCGTCGGCCCGCATGGTCGGGGGGGCGTCGCCGGCGGTGTAGGCCTCGACGGTGCGGGTGCCGCGGGGGATGGCCTCCCGCCAGGCGGCCAGCGCCTCGTCGCGTCGGCTGGCCCGCCACAGGGCGTCGCCGAGTTGGTCGTGCGTGACGGGGCCGGCGGTGTCGGCCAGGCCCGCGGCAGCCTGCTGGAGCAACGTCACGGCGCCCTCGCCGCCGGGGACCGGCAGGCCCGCGTCATCCAGCGTGTGGGAGAGTCGGCCCTGCTTGTATCGGAGCCAGCCGAGCGAGTCGAGGACGTTGGATTCGTCGGGCTGGAGGCGGATTGCCATTTCGAGGAGGCGCTGGGCGTCGTCCAGTCGCACGCCGCGATCGGCCCATTGGTAGCCCAGGTCGTTGGCCGCGCCCTCGTGCTCGGGGAAGAGTTCGAGGGCGAGTTCGAGGAAGGACTCGGTGGCCTGCTCGTCCCGATCGAGAATGCGGACGGCGCCAGCGATGGAGTAGGCGATGTCGGCCTTGAGGCGGGCCGGGTCGGCGGGTGGCGCGTCGGGGGCGGCGGGCATGGCGTTCAGGATCGCGTTCAGGCCCGCCGGGTCGCGCGTGAGGTCAAAGAGTGCGCGGAGGTCGTCGCCAGCGCCGTGCTGGGCGATGAGGCCCGCCCAGCGGGTGGTGTCCTCGGGGCGGAGGCCGACGGGGCGCGCGGCGGCGGCGCGGAGCAGGGCCAGGGCCAGATCCGGGCGTCCGCCCTGGACGACGCGGCTGGCGGGGGCGATGAAAGCGGCGGGGTCCATCGCGGGGATGTCGTGGGCGGCGCGGGTCGCGGCCGCGAGCAGCGCGGCATCATCAAACGGAGGACGCTGCGAGAGCAGCACGAGGCGGGCCTGATGCATGGAGGCGTCAAGAGTGACGCCGGCGGCGTCGAGCCGGTCCCACAGACCCAGCAGCGCGCCACGCGCGGGGGAGTCGGGCGTGCTGGTGGCGCGCCGGAGCAGCGGGTCGATGATCTGGCGGAGGCGGGCGCGATCCTCGGCGGTGACGAGCAGGCCGCGGTCGAGCCAGGCGCCGATCGCGCCGACGGCCTCGGCGGGGCGGTCACGGGTGAGGCGGAGCATGGCGAGGGCGGCGGGCGGGGCGAGGGTGGTGGGCGTGTCGGCGGCGATGTGGGCGAGAAACGCCTCGGCGTCGTCGAGGATGGCCATGCCCTCTCGCACGCCTCGCTGTGACCAGACTTCGGTGAGCGAGCGCAGGACGGTGTCGTCGCTGGGGTGGTCCTCGGCCAGCGCGCGGAGGCGGGCGTCGGCGTCGGCCAGGCGCCCGCCCTGGGCGAGTTCGCGGGCGGAGAGATAGCGCAGAAGCGGGCTGCTGGGGATGTTCTCCCGCAGGAGGCGGACGGTCTGGGCGAGGGTCTGCGGATTTGCGGTGGCGGCGCCGGAGGTGTGGATGGCGATGATGATTCCGTAGCCCTGCTCGGCGTAGGGGTCGGCCTCGATGACCCGGGTGGCGAGGCGTTCGGCTTGTTCGAGTTGGCCGCGGGCGCGGGCGATCTGGGCGACCTGCGCGAGAAGGACGCGAGAGGGCTCGTCCGTTTCAAGGGTGGTGGCTTCGGGCTCACCCGCAGCGTCGGCGGCAGCGGTGAGGTCGCCGATGGCGCGGAGGCCCAGGACCAGCAGCAAACGCTCGCCCGTGGTCGCGGGGGTGGGCCAGGAGTCGATGACCCGGCGGGCGGCGGCGGTGTCGCCGGCGGCGGCCTCGATGGTGAGCGCGAGATAGCGGCGAGCGGCCGACAGATCGAGGGCGTGCAGGGTCGCGGGGTCGGAGCCTGGGTGGCCCGGCGCGGGGTCGACGAACTCCGCGCCAGCGAGGACGGCGCGGGCATCGTTGTATCGCGCCGTCTCGACCAGCAGACGCCCGAGCAGGAGGTCGCGGCCCTGGCTCGGAGGGCGAGCGCGGAGCGAGCCGACAGCGGCCGGGGTGCGCAGGCCCGAACGGATCATGGCGTCGGCGACGATCTGCGCGAACACGGGGTGGCGATCGGCGAGCTGGCACGCGACGTCGAGCGCGAGCTCGAGTTCGGCGGGGCCAAAGGAGCCGAGGAGTTCCTGGGCCAGGGCGGTCTGGCTGGGGAAGCGGTCGTAGGCCTCGGCGAGCGGGCCGCGATCCAGGCCGTCGGGCAGCCCGGCGGCGACGGCGCGGGCCATCGTGGTCTCGATAGAGGGCGAGCGTCCCCGGACCCGGGCGTCCATCTCGGTGAGGGCGGCGGCGAGCATCGGACCCACCGAGGAGTGGTCGCGGAGGTAACGGATGAGGCGGAGGGTGCGTTCGTCGGCGGCCGCGCCGCGGGACTCGATGGCTTCCAGGATGGCCAGCGCGGCCGAGGCGGGGCGGCCAAGGCGCATGTGGGCCATGACCAGCGGCGGCAGGACGCGGGCCTCGTCCACGCTCCGCGAGCCCAGAGCGATCGAGAAGGCGCGGGCGGCGGCGTCCCAGTCCTGGACGGTGATCGCGAGCGTGCCGGCCTGGAAGGAGGCGTCCCACGCGGCGCGGTACATGCTGGAGACTTCGCCGGGGTACTGGGTGTCGGAGGGGAAGCTTGTGGGGAGCTCGAAGGCGCGGACGTGGGCATGGGCCGCGGCGCGCAGGTAGCCGCCCGCGAGCAGGGCGTCGCCCAGCGTGGCCCAGGCCATGTGCGGGAGGGCGGGATCGTCGTCGAGGCCCTCGGCGCGGACGGCGCGGGCGGCGTGATGGATGGCGGCTTGGGCGGTGGCGTGGGTGGTCTCTCGGGCGGCCATGAGCAGGAGCGGGCGCGGGTGCTCGAGGCCCAAGGCGACGGCGCGGCGCATGGCGTCGATGCCTTGCTCGTCCTGGCCCGCGCGAAGACGGACCTCGCCGAGCGCGACCCACAGGCTCGGCGCGCCCGGGTCGAGCGCGACGGCGGCCTCCATGTCGGCCAGCGCGCCGGTGAGGTCCTCGTCGAGGAACTTCTGGCGGGCCATCACATAGAGGCGGGTGGCGGCGAATGCCTCGGCGCTCGCGGGGAGCGGGGGCGCGGGGGCGGCTGGCGGGTCAAGGGAGAGGGCCGCGTGGCGGTCGAGAACGGCGTCGAGTTCTTCCGTGGCCTCGGGGCGAGCCGGGTCGGCGGGGTTGACGCCACCTTGGAGTGCGGTGCGCAGGCCGGGGGGCGAGGGCGCGGCTTGGGAGGGCTCGTCGGGGGTTGCGGCTTGCTGAGCGGCCAAGACTTCGAGGCGCTGGCGGGGAGTGGGGGCGAGCGAGGGGGGCTGAGACTCGGGCTGAGACTCGGGCTGGCGAGCGAGCGTCGCGGGCGCGGTGGAGGCGTGTGCGGGCAGAGCGGCGATGCAGGCCGAGGCCAGGAGCAACTTCCGCACGCTAGTTCTCCGTGGATCGGCGCGAGGGCTTGGGGGACTTGGCGTCGGCGGACTTGCGGGGCGCGGCCCGCTTGGTCGTGGCTTTGGCGGCGCGGGCGGCGGGCTTGGGGGCCTGGGATTCAACCAGCGTTTCGAGGGCGGCGTAGTTGGGCAGGGCCTCGCCCGCCCGGACCTGTCGCTCGATCCACCCGGATACTTCTGAGGGTGGCTGGTCGGCGGAGACGACCTTGGCGCGGGCCAGGGCGTCGCGGAGGCGGGCGTCGATGGGGAAGGCGTGGCCGCCGAAGCGCAGGAGGCTGACGCGGGCGGCGACGAAGGGGTGCATGCCGTCGAGGGTGTCGAGGTAGGCGCGGACGTCGCGTTTGCCCTCCTCGGCCAAGTGGGCGAGGCGCATGTCGTGCTCGCGGACGTAGAGCTCGCTGAGGCTGGCGCGGAGGCGTTCGGCCCGCTCCTGGGCGCGGGGGTCGTCGCCCACCATGGCGGCGATCTCGTCGGGCAGGAAGACGCGGAGTTCATTGAAGTCGACGACGTGATCGCGGATCCGGGCCAGGGCGCGCTCGGCGAAGGTGGAGCCGGCCTCCCAGAGCAGGAAGGAGCGGACCATCTCGACCACCACCGGGTCCTCGCCCGGGAAGGGGGTGACCACCGGCTCGGCGGGCTTGTGTTTGGCCCGTGCCTTTTCGAGGAAGGCGTGGAGCTTTGCGGCGGCTTCCTCGGTCACGGGCGCGGGTCCTCCGGCTTGGCGGACGCCGCGGCTGCTTCGTCGCGGGCGGTCTGGGCGTCGCGCTCGGCGGCCTCGTTGATGGCGCGGAGGACGGCGGCCTCCTTCTTGATCCGGTCGTCGCGTTTGAAGGTGAGGGTCGGCATGACGCGGGTCCTGATGAGTTCGCCCACCTCGTGGCGCACGTGCTTCTCGGCGTCGTGCAGCCCGTGCATGGTCAGTTCCACCCGGTCGTCGGGGAACACCGAAACGTAGACCGTCGCGTTGCGCCGGTCCGGAGAGACCTCGACCTCGGTGATCGTGAGCAACCCCCGGATGCGGGGGTCGGCCAGACCACGCCCGAGCACCTGCTGGATGCCAGAGCGGATCTCGTGGGCGAGTTGCGACTGTTTGCGCTCGTTCATGGCGTGGCCTCCGGGCGCGGGGCGCCGCCGTCTGATCGCCCGGAGCGGGGCGGCGCGTTCGAGGACGAGTGGCGGGTCTCGGCGGCGGCCAGCGAGGCGAGTTCGGGGTCCTGCATGGCACGTTTGAGCAGTTCGGCGTCCACCGAGCGGCGGAGCGGGCTGACGGAGGCATCCACGACGCCGTCGGCGTCGGCCTGGTCGTCCTCCCCGCCACGCCCCGTGATGAGTTCGCGTCGGCAGTCGCCCAGGTGGGCGTCGGGGAGTTCGCGGAGTCGCTCGGTGATGCGATCCAGGACCTGGCCGGCGTGCTTGCCGTCGTTGGAGACGAGGGCCAGACCCATGCGGGCGACGGTGAGGCTGTCCAGAGCCCCCACTTCCGCGACGGCGCACTGGAAGTCGCGGTGGAGGCGGTCCTTGACCGAGCGCACGACGCGGCGCTTGTCCTTGAGCGACTCGGGCTCGGGGATGAGGAGTTCGAACTGGAGGATGGCGATGATCATGGGAAAGAAGTGGCGGAGTGGCGGAGTGAAGAGCGGGCACGCCAAAGAAGGCCCACCGGCGGGCTCCGCCGAAGCCGTCCACGGCCCGTGGCGTGGCCTCTCGCGCTGCCACGTTGCCACTCCATGACTTTGCCACTTCCGACCTCAGAGCGTGCGCTTGACCTCCACCTTCTTGAAGCACTCGAGGATGTCGCCGACCTTGATATCGTCGTAGCCGTCGATCTTCATGCCGCACTCCATGCCAGCGCGGACTTCCTTGGCGTCGTCCTTGAAGCGTTTGAGCTGGGCGAGGCGGCGGTTGTCCTCGACGATGATGTCCGAGCGGGTGACGCGGATGAGCGCGTCGCGGATGACGGTGCCGTCGGTGATGTAGCAGCCGGCGATGGCGCCGACCTTGGTGATCTTGAACACCTCGCGGACCTCGGCGTGACCCAGGACCTCCTCGCGGATTTCCGGGGCGAGCATGCCCTCGGCGGCCTTGCGCATGTCGTCGGTGATGTCGTAGATGACCTGGTAGTTGCGGATCTCGATGCCCTTGGTCTCCGCGATCGAGCGGGCACGCCCGGAGGCGATGACGTTGAACCCGACGATGACGGCCTGGCTGGCCTCGGCAAGTCCCACGTCGCTCTCGGTGATGCCGCCCACGGCCGAGTGCAGCACGCGGACCTTGACCTCGGGCGTCGAGACTCGCTCGATCTCGCTCTTGAGCACGTCCACGGAGCCCTGGACGTCGGCCTTGAGCACGACGCGGATCTCCTTGACGTCGCCGTCGGCGATCCGGCTGAACATCGAGTCCAGCGTGAGCTTGGGCTGAGCGAGCTGGGCCTCGCGCTCGCGATGGCGGCGCTGCTCGGCGGCCTCCTGGGCCTTCTTGAGCGTGTCCACCACATAGAACTTGTCGCCCGCGTCGCAGACCTCGTCGATGCCGGAGACCTGGACCGGCATGGGCGGGGTCGCGGTCTTGAGGCGCTGGCCACGGTCGTCGGTGATGTCGCGGACGCGACCGAAGGAGCGGCCCATGACCACGAAGTCGCCCACCTTCAGCTCGCCCTGCTGGACGAGGATGTTGGCGACCGCGCCGCGGCCCTCGAGGACCTTGGCCTCGATCACCGAGCCGATGGCCGGGCCGCCGAAGTCGGCCTTGAGCTCCATCAGCTGGGACGTGAGGTCGAGGACCTCGAGCAGTTCGGGGACTCCCTTGCCGGTGGTCGCGCTGGTCCGGACGACCTCGGTGGTGCCGCCCCACTCGACCGGGTTGAGCCCGTTCTCGGCGAGTTTGCCCAGGGTGCGCTGGATGACGGCGTCGGTGGCGTCGGCGCGGTCGATCTTGTTGAGGGCGACGACGATGGGCACGCCGGCGGCCTTGGCGTGGTTGATGGACTCGATGGTCTGGGGCATCACGCCCTCGGGGGCCGAGACGACCAGGACGACGATGTCGGTCATGGTCGCGCCGCGGGCCCGCATGGCGGTGAAGGCTTGGTGGCCCGGGGTGTCTAGGAAGACGATCTGCTTCTGGTCCTCGCCGATCTTGATGGGGACGCGGAAGGCGCTGGTGGCCTGGGTGATGCCGCCGGCCTCGCCCGCGGCGACGTTGGCGTTGCGGATCTTGTCGAGCAGGCTGGTCTTGCCATGGTCGACGTGACCCAGGATCGTGACCACTGGGCCACGCGGGCGCTCGTCGAGCGCCTTGCGGTCGAGGAAGGATGCGGAGACCTTCTGCTCCGCGGTCTTGAACTCGACGACTTCGAGCTCGATGTCGTGCTCGATCATCAGCTCCTGGGCCTTGACGGGGTCGATGCCGGAGTTGATGGTGGCGGGCACGCCCTGGAGGAAGAGCTGCTTGACGATGTCGGAGGCCTTGACGCCGGTGGCGGCGGAGAGGTCTCGGATGGTGAAGGGCGCGGCGATGTTGACCTTGCCGCTGGCCTGCATCATCTGGCCGGCGACGCCCGCGCCGGTCTTGGACTTTTGTTTGGCCTGCTGGCGCCGCATCTTGAGGTAGCCACCGGAGTGGTCCAGGCGGTTCTGGAGTTCGGCCAGGTCGGCGGTGGACCATGTGGGCTCATCACGACCGGACTTGCCACGACGGCGGGCGGCCTCGGAGCCCGGGCCGCCGGGCGCGCCGGGGCCGCCGGGTCCACTGGGACCACCGCCCGGGCCGCCCTTGGCGCGGCGTGGGGAGCGTGAGCGGTCGCTGGAGTCGCCGGGGCGAGCCGGGCCGCCGGTTCCGCCGCCGGGCGCGCCCGTGGGGGCGCGGCGTGGGCGCGGGGCTTCGATCTGCTCGGGAGCCTCGACGCGGACGACCTTGGGACCCGAGAGCTTGACGGGAGCCTTGACCGAGAGTTGATGGCCGGCGGCCTGGACGACGGTGGGACGCCGCGGCACGTTCATGATCGGCGGCGGGCCGACCTCGCGCGGGCGCGGCTGGCCCGGGAGCGGGCGGGGCGGGGGCGCGGCGGGGCCAGACGGGCCAGCTGCGGTCCCGGCATCCGGAGCGGACGCGGCGGGGAGGTCGCTCTGGCGGGTGGCGTGGGGGGCCGGCGCGTCGGGGTCGGCCGCGATGGCGGCGGGCGCGAGGGTGCGCGGGGCGAGGGGCTCAACATGGCGCGGGCGCGCGGGCGCCTCGGGGGCCGCGGGGGCGTGGTCGCGGGCCGGGCTCGCAACGGTGGTCGGCCCGGCGTGGGTGACGCGCTGGGGCGACTCGTCGTGGATCCGGGGGCGAGGCTCGGGCTTGACCTCAGGCGCGGCGGCGGGTGCCGAGGAGGTCGTGGCGGCGACCGATGCGCCCATTGGCCGCTCGTGCGCGGCTTGCACATGCGCCGCGGGGGCCGAGACCTGGGGTTCGATCGGCCACGGCGCAACGTGGGCGTCGGAGGGCTGCTCGTCGGAGCCGTGGTGGTCGCCCGCCTCGTCGGACTTTGGTCGCTTGGCGGCCCGCTTTGGCTTGGCCTTGGCGGTCTCAACGTCGACCTTCTGCGCCGTCTCGACGGCGGTGGTGGTGCCGCCGCCGGCGGAGGAGAACCACTCCTTGATGGTCTCGGCCAGGCCGGCGGAGACCGGGGACATGTGGTTCTTGATCCCGCGAGGTCCGTCCTCGGGGATGTCCTCGGCCCGGCACTTGGCCAGGATGGCCTTGGAGTCAACGCCCAGTTCCTTCGCGATCTCATGCACCCGCTTGGCCAAGAAAACCTCCAGGAAAACGCCCGAAAACCACTCGATCACCGATCTCAAGAGGCAGAAACCGGAGTCCAGATACTCGATCCTGAATCTCGAATCTCGAATCTAAAATTCGAGACCTCAGACTGAGAGACGCCCACGTCACGAACCGCTGCCGCCCCCCAGGATGTCGGCCGCTCTGGCCTCATCGGTGCCGGTCGTGGCCACACCCGGCGCTCCGCCCGCGGGGGCAGAGACCGGCGCGGGACCGGCGAAGCCGGCCCCGAGGATGGCCGCCGCGGCGTCTTCGCCGGCTTCGGCGGTTTGGCCGCTTTCCAGCAGGCGCTGGGCGTTCTCGGCCTCCTCGCGGCGCTTGCGGTCCTTCTCTTCCTTGTCCTTCTGCTGCTGCTCGGCGACTTCCTTGGCGCGGACGGACGTGCGGGCGACGATCCGCTGGGCGGTCTCGTCGTCCACCTGCAGCTCTTCCTTCAGCACGTCCAGGCCCACCTCTTCGATGTCGAAGACGCTGACCATCCCCAGGGCGGCCAGGCGACCCACCATCTCCTCGGTGACGCCCGGCTCCTCGGTGAGGGTGGCCGACATGATCTCCAGGCCCTTGTTGAACTCCTCGGGCGTGAGGATGTCCACGTCCCACCCGGTGAGGCGGGCGGCCAGGCGGACGTTCTGCCCGCGCTTGCCGATGGCCAGCGACAACTGATCGTCGCGGACGACGACGGTGGCCCGCCCCAGTTCGAAGCACAGCGAGATCTCCTCGACCTCGGCGGGCTTGAGGGCGTTCTGGATGAGGATCTGGCTCGACTCGTTCCAGCGGACGATGTCGATCTTCTCGCCATTGAGCTCGTCGACGATGTTCTTGATGCGCGAGCCGCGGACGCCCACGCACGCGCCCACCGCCTCCACCTTGGAATCGACGGACGACACGGCGATCTTCGTGCGATACCCGGCCTCGCGGGCCATGGCCTTGACCTCGATGATCCGCTCGGCGACCTCGGGGACTTCCACTTCGAACAGGCGCTTGATGAAGTCCTCGTGGGCCCGGCTCAAGACGATCTTGACCTGGTTGCCCACCTCGCGCACGTCCAGGATCAGGCAGCGGACGCGGTCGCCCGCGGCGAACTGCTCGCCCGGGATCTGCTCGGAGCGGGGCATGAAGGCCTCGGCCCGGTCGACGGTGACGACCAGCGCGCCGCCCTCGTAGCGCTGGGCGGTGCCGGTGACGATCTCGCCCACGCGCTTGGTGAACTCGTCGAGGATGCTGTTGCGCTCGTCGTCGCGGAATCGCTGGATCATGACCTGCTTGAAGGTCTGGGCGGCGATGCGCCCGAAGTCGGCGGGCTTCATGCTCACCGCCTCGCCCCGGCGCAGCAGCTCCATCTCGCCCGACAGCGGGTCGAACTTGCAGGTGAACTCGTCGGCGTCGATCGTGTTGAAGTACTTGCGGGCGGCCGACACCATGGCCTGCTCGAGGTCGGCGATCAGGACCGAGCGCTCGATGTTGCGGTCGCGCGCGATGGATTCCAGGATCCTCATCATCTCCTGGGTGTTCATGCCTTGCTGGGTGCTCATGGGGAAGTCTGTTCCTGAATGTCGGGATGTGCGGGATGTCGAGGCGGGTGCGTTGAGTCTGGGACCTGAAACGTGGGGTCTGGAATCTGAAGTCTCAAACGTGTGCGTCGGGTTGTCCGGGTCCTGAGTCCCTGGTCCTGAGTCCTGAAAGTCGGGGTCGTCGCTTCTTGGGCGACCGCGTTGAGTTGGTCTGAGTCGTCCTGCCGAGTGCCCAATGCCTAGTGCCTTGCTCTCCAAAAACACCACAGGCCACTTCGGGGACACGATCCCCTGGGCGGCCTGACGACGGGATCCACGCCTGACGCGCGAACCCGACCCGAGATGGGTGGATCCGCTACGCCACGCGGGGCTCCTGCTCAGCCGCTCCCGGTTCGTCATTGAACCGAGCGGGGTCAACCGGCGTCGCGACTGGCCTCGCGGCGCTGAGATGGTTGGACCGCCTAGCGAACATGGGCCTTGGCCGTCGTCATGCGCGCACTCCATTCAGGCCCGCATCCAGCGCGGGCCTGCACGCTCTAACTGTAGAGGGAAGCGTTCGGTGGATCAACCGGCTTTGGACTTTGCCGCGATTGCCGCGACGGGCTTCGTGGAGGGCTTGCCACCCCCCTTGTTCAGGGGGGGTGTTGCCGGGTCTGCCGCGGTGGAGGGCTGGGGAGCCGGGGTCGCCTGTGGGCCAACGGGGGCCGTGACGCGGACGGCCCGCTGGCCGCGATGGTGCCCCATCATGGCGACGAACTTGCGCTCGCCCTCGACGCAGACGTCGACCGGCTCGGAGGCGGGCTTCTCGGAGACGATCACGTCGCCGACCTGCATCTCGATCATGTCCTTGAGCGTGATGGTGGTGCGGGCGACCACGACCGAGACGCCCATGGAGGCGGCCGCGAGGTTGCGGCTGATGCGGGCCTTGATCTCCGGTGATTTCTGCTGGCGTGAGACGGCGAACCACGACTGGGCCGACAGGGCCTCCATCAGCGGCTCGATGACGTTGTAGGGGATGCACAGGTTCATGGTGCCGGCCCGGTTGCTCATCTTGAGCTCGAAGCCGATGACGACCACGACCTCGTTGGGCGGGACGATCTGGACGAGCTGGGGGTTGCTCTCGGTGGCGGCGATGGAGAACTCCATCTCGCGGAGGCTGGCCCAGGCCTCGGACATCGCCTGCAAGCCCCGGCGTGTGACGTTGCTGATCAGGCGGGACTCGATCAGGGTCATCGGGCGCTGGGGGATAAACAGCTCAGAGGACGAGCCGCCCAGGAGGCGGTCGATGATGGGATAGATGATGAGGGGGGAGATCTCGAGGCACATCTGGCCGTCAAGGCCGGTGGTTTCGAGGAGGTTGAAGGAGGTTGGGTTGGGCAGGCCGCTGATGAACTCGGAGTAAGTCATCTGCTCGCAGGTGGCCACCTTGACCTCGACAATGGTGCGGAGAAAGCCGGAGAGGGACGCGCCGAAGTTTCGGGCGAAGCCCTCGTGCAGGGTCTGGAGCGCCCGCATCTGGTCCTTGGAGACGCGTTCGGGGCGTTTGAAGTCGTACGGGCGGATCTCGACGTTGTCGAGGTCGTCCGGATGGCGCTGGGCGGAGAAGATGCGAGCGGTCTTTTTCTCGACGGTGGCGGTGCCGCGCTCGGCGGCGGCCAAGAGCGCATCGACCTCGCTTTGGTCCAGGATGTCGATGGGCAGGGTCTCCGTTGGGGGCGCGCGGAGCCCCTTGGGAGTATCGGACGGGGGTGGAGAAGGGCTTGAACCTGCCCGCTCCCCCGATTCCGGTCCTCCGGAATGGGGGGAGGGCGGGGCACCCGGAACAATCCGCGTTCCACCCGGTTTACCCTTGCGCTATGGCCCGACTGTTGCTGGCGTTGCTGCTGCTGATTCTGCCCTTGGGCGCGCTGGCCCATGCGCAGCCGGACGGGTTCGGGTTTGGGGAGCAGACGGTCGGTCCGCCCGGGATGGGTGATCCGGTGCTGACGCTGTCGGCGTCGGTGAACAAGCCGATTGCCAGCCCCGGAGATCGCCTGGTGATCGCGGTGGTGATGGACCTGGTGCCGGGGTGGCATGTGTGGCCCAACAAGCCCGAGCCGGTGCCGGGGCTGCGCGGACTAACCCAGATTCCGACGGTGGTGAGTGTGACGCTGGCGGAGGCCTCGCCCGACGGGGCCGCGCTGATCGGGCCGACGCAGTACCCGATTGTGCACGCGACCCGTTTCGACGCGTCGTTCGGCCAGGGCACCCAGATTGTCGAGATCAAGGTGTACGAGGGTCGGGCGGTCGCGTTTGTGCCGGTGATCCTGTCGCAGGATGCGCCGCTGGGCGATCTGACCTTCAAGGTCAGTTTGGACTATCAGGCGTGCGACGACAACGAGTGCCTGATGCCGGGCGAGGACTCGGCGACGGTTCGCGTGTCGGTGATGTCGCTTGCAGACGCGGCCGCGGCCACCGCGAGCGGCGGGCCGGGGGCTTCGCCGGCTCTGTTTGAGGGATTCGACCCGGCGGGGTTCGGTGCCATTGCCGCCGGTCAGACCCAGGCCGGGTCATCGTCCAACACATGGGAGTTCACCGACTTCGGGCTCAACCTGAAGTTCTCGACCGACGGGCTGCTGGGGCTGCTCGCGATGCTCGCGATCGCCGCGGTGGGCGGGTTCCTGCTCAATCTCACACCCTGCGTGCTGCCGGTGATCCCGATCAAGATCATGGGCCTCTCCAAGTCGGCGGCCAACAAGAAGAAGACCGCGGTCCTTGGCATCATCATGTCGCTGGGCGTGGTCGCGTTCTGGATCGGCATCGGGGCGGCCATCTCGTTCATCGCCGGGTTCGACGCGATCTCGACGCTGTTCCAGACGGGCTGGTTCGCGATTCTGGTGGGCGTGGTGATCGGCGTGATGGGGCTGGGCATGTTCGGGCTGTTCACGATCAAGCTGCCGCAGGCGGTGTACAGGGTCAACCCGCGGCACGACACGCCGCACGGGTCGTTCCTGTTCGGCGTGATGACGGCGGTGCTGTCGACGCCCTGCACCGCGCCGTTCATGGGCTCGGCGGCGGCGTGGGCGGCGACGCAGGACGCGGGGATCACGCTGGCGGTGTTTGGGGCGATCGGGGCGGGAATGGCCCTGCCTTACCTGGTGCTGTCGCTGAACCCCAAGTGGGTGAAGAAGGTTCCCAAGACCGGACCGGCCAGCGAACTCGTGAAGCAGGTCATGGGGATTCTCATGATCGCGGTCGCGGTGTTCTTCTTGGGCACGGGGCTGGCGCCGTTCCTGAGCAAGCCGACCAGCCCGCCGTTCCAGGCGTTCTGGTGGGTCGTGGCCGCGATCGTCGCGGCGGGCGGGTTGTGGCTGGCGTACAAGACGTTCAAGATCACCAAAAATGGGCCCAAGCGGGCGGTGTTCGGGGTGGTGGGGATCGGGCTGGCGGCGGTGGGCGTGCTGACGGCGGCGAAGATCACGGACCACGGCCCCGTGGCGTGGGTGTATTACACCCCCGATGCGATGGCGCGGGCCAAGGCCGACGGGCAGGTGGTCATCACCGACTTCACCGCCGAGTGGTGCCTGAACTGCAAGACGCTGGAGGCGGGCGTGCTGCACCGCGACGACGTGGCGGCCCTGCTCAACAGCGACTGGAGCGTGGCGTTCAAGGTCGATCTGACCGGCGACAATCCGGACGGTCAGGCCCTGCTGAAGCACTACGGGCAGGTGGCGATCCCGACGCTGGCGATCGAGGGGCCGGGCGTGTCGTCGCCGATCGTGTTCAACGCGTACACGCCGGGGCAGGTGATCCAGGCGATCAATCGGGCGCGGGGCACCGTGGCGCCACGACCGTAGAGGCGTCGACCGGCGTGCTCAGGCCAGCGTCGCGCGGTCGAACTCTTCGACGTCGGTCTGCTCGACCCGGGCCGCGGCCGCGATGAACTTGCGGTAGGCGGCGTGGAGACGGGCGGGTTCATCGCTCGGCGAGCCGGCCCGGGGCGATCGGAGCAGGCCCACCGATCGGACCGACCGCTTCCTGACGAGATGGCGCGCGACGATGCCCACGAGCGTGGGGTCCACGCCGCGAGCCAGAAGCCCGGGCAGGCGGGCGTCGAGGTCGCGCCCATGCTCGGTCACGAGGCGATGCAGGTTGGTGGCCGACGCGTTCAGGTCCGCCCCGCTGAAGTCTCCGAGCGGATGGCAGGTCCAGGGGTCGATCCACCAGGCACGGGCCCAGCCCGCCCTGCCCGCGCCATAGATCGCCACGAATCGGAGCGTGTCCATCGGGCGGGCCTCTCGCAGGGCGGGCTTGCCGAGCGCATCAAGTCGATCCAGGCGACCCTTGAGATCGGCGGCGACGCGATAGTCCTGGGCGCCCGCCGCCCGCTGCATGTCGTGTTGCCACGCGGACCCGCGGCAGGCTGGGTCGAGGCGGAGCTCGTCGAGCGCGCCCCGCACCCGGCTGCGGTAGGAGTCAATCGGCTCGCTGCCGTCGCAGGGGGCGGGGCAACGCCCCATCTCCTTGTACGCGCACGCCGTGCCACGCGGGGCCAGCGCCAGTTCGCGCGGGTAGCGGCAGAGGTCAAATGCGTCGTCGATGATCTCTCCGAGTTTGCTGGCCAGGTTCTTGCTGTTCACCGGGCCGATCAGATGCTGGATCTCGGCGGGCATGGTGCCGGAGGCGGCGTCGCCCAGGTTCGTCTTGCGCCACCCGGGCACCTCGGGATCGAGATGGATGAACCACCCGCGCCAGCGCTCGGTCAGGGCCTCCCACGTCGCGGGCATAGCCCGGCGTGCGACCTCGAGAAACGCGAGGTCGGCTTCGAAGCCCGAGCCCACCAGCGTGAGGTCGGCGCGGGCGACGATCGAGGAGAGGTCCGTGCGGGGCGCAAGCCGGAGCGTCCTCGCCCCGATGACTTCGGGGAGGGCGGCGTCGCCGGAGGGGACATCGGCTCGCGGAGCGTCGGGGCCGGGGCCAAGGCGCTTGCGGAGAAAGGCACGGGCATCGGCGGTCGTCGCGAGCAGGATCGGGATGCCGGTTGCATCGCACAGCAGCACCACCGCCGGGCGGGCCGGCGCGGCTTCGGGATCGACCCGACCGGCCGAGGGGGCGAGGATGGAGTGATCGACGGGGAACACGAGGAGAGCGTACCGCGGGGGGCGGCGGCCACGCGCGTGGGTTCACCCGGGCGAGGACGCCCCGTCTCGCTCAGCGGTTCGAGACCGACATCCCGCTGATGGTCGCCTCGAACGCGACGCGATCCTCGACGACGCCCTGAATGGCGCAGGTGAAGTTCCGGCGCCCGAACTTGATGTCCTTGCAGAGGATGTAGAGCGTGTCGCCGGGCGAGACCTTGTTGCGGAAGGCGGCGTCCTGGATTCGCAGGAACGCGGCCACGACCGGCTCCTGTCGGCGTGCGTTGAACAGGTAGCACGCCATCTGGGCGCCGCACTCGATCTGGAGGACGCCGGGGTACATGGCCATCTCGGGGAAGTGGCCTCGGACCCAGAACTCATCGCTGCGGACGGTTCGCATCGCGATGCCACGCGAGCGGTCGGGGCTGGTCCAGACGATGGCGTCGAGAAAGGACATCTCGTGGCGATGCGGGTTGTGTCGCTCGATCTCGGCCTTGTCGGCGATGCGGGCCGAGAGGTCGATGCCCGTCAGATCGAAGATGAACTTGCTGTCGGGGGCGCGTGCGGCGTCCGGGCCAGAGTGGCCGACGGTCCCCAGCGTGCTGTTCGAGGCGGTCACGGCCTCAGGACTGGCCCGGCTGGGCATTGCGAGCCTCCAACATCCCCTCACGGATCTCTTGCGCCACGGTCTTGATGTCCTGCATCGCCTTGCGGGCGCGGGTCTGGGCGGCCTTGTTCCCGCCATGGCCCTTGCGGACATCCTCCTCGCAGTCGGCCACCATCTGCTTCAAGCGGTCGTAGGCCTCCATGACGCCTCCTTCGAAGTCAACCTGCTGCCCGAACCCAGGTCCGGGCATGTCACCCGCCCCACCACGGAGCCGCCGATCATACGCGAGCCGAACGGGGGGAGATTGTCGACCAAGAGCGCGGAGCCTCCGGCCCCACGACCGGTCCGGGCGGATCGAGTCCTGCCGATTCTGCGTACCGACTGGTCGACCGGTACGGGGTCGGAGATCGCCTTTGGGGTTGATCACCGGCGCGGTGTTGTCGACCAGCGGCTGCCCGTCCACACCCGCCACCCGATCGTACAGCCACCCCGGAACCAGCCAGATCTTGTGCTTCTCGGCCAGGCGCCGATACATCTCCTCCGCCCCCTCGCCCGCTGGGTCGGGCATGGGCGATCAGCGGGCCAAACCTGACCAGTTCCACCACGGCGGAAGCCCGGGCATCAGAACACTCGGAAGTACGGGCGGCGGGAAGAGGGCTTGCGAGACTGGCCTGAACGTGACGCCAGCCGCGGATCAAACCAGGCGGGCGGCGCAAGCCCCCGCACGGTTCACCTGCGGCCACCGATCATGCCAGCGACTCGAACACCCGTCCCGCCGGCTCATGCGGGGGCTCCCGCCACCCGCCTCGCAAGAACCGCCACGCACCGCCGGTATCCTCGCCCACCGTGAACCATCCCCCGCGCGTCCTGGGCCTCTCCTCGGCCACATGCATCGTCGTGGGCATCTTCTTCACGCCCGCCAAGGTCGTCGCCCTGACCGGCGACGCCACCCGCGCCCAGGCCTGCCTGCTCATCATCAGCGTGATCGTTGCCAACTGAGTCGGCGCTTCGTGCTGGGCGAACTGGGCGTCGTCGTCCGCAGTTGCCTCGACCCCGGCGTGCAACCGCCGCCGTCGTCGGGGCGGTGTGGATCGCGGGGGCCGCGGTGGTGTACGCGATGTGGTTCAGGCGTGACGGCCCGACACCAGGGGACCAGGCGGCAGCCCGCGAGGAACGAGGCAGGCCGCAAGACACCGCTTGGCTTGCCTCGCCAGACCCTGTATACTGAGGCTCAGGGTCAACCCCACCGGGTCGGCCCGCATGGGCTCCACGCCGTTCGTTCGGCCAGTGCCCACCGCCCTCCCCCGTGGCTGACGGGGGCGCCCCCTCTTCTCCCTCCGGTTCGACGCCCCCTGTTCCAGGGTGGTCCCGGGCGGATTGAGCGCGTTCGGACTCCGATCGATGCCGGTCTTGCGGCTGCTTCGGTGAATCTTCACACGCGGCCCCACGTTCCGACATCGATCCGCATTCGGCGCTGCCCGGGTCTGGTCGCACAAGAACGCGACAACCCCAGACCAGCGCGTCCACTCACCAGCGCGGCACCACACACACGCCGTCTGGACTCCACGATTTCCCCTCGCATCCCGCACGGACGCACCGTCCACACCCATTTGCATTCTCAGATCAGTCTCCCGGGCGCCCTGCGCCCGCCGCACTCGCAAGGAACGCAACACATCATGGCCAAGGCATCCAGCGCGATCGACGACAGCGGCTCTGAAGGATCGGCCCGTCCTGTTCGCCGACGCGCGACCAAGCCCGACGCGGGCGACGCGCCCACCAAAGAATCCTCACGCGCCGCGACCCGTGAGGCCCCCGAAGCGCCGCGCGAGGCCGCCCCCGTCCGCCCCGTCATCCCCGCGATGGCCCCGGCCCCCAAGCCCGCCGGCGTGCCCGCCATGGTGCCCGCGCCCAGGCCGCCCATCCGCACCACCGACGACGCGCCCAGGCCCGCTCCGGCATCGCCGGCTCCATCGGGGTCGAGCGGCCCAGGCACCGGAGCGCCCTCAGGCGGCGGCGACGCACGCCCGATCGACCGGCGTCCAGACTCCCGTCCCGACTCGGGCGGCGAACGACGCGACAGTCGTTTCGACAACCGGCCCGACAACCGGCCCGACAACCGGGGCGACTCCCGACCCGACAACCGTGACGGCCCACGCCCCTGGGGCGCCGGCGGCGGCGGAATGAGCGACATGCGCCTCGGACGCCGCAAGCGCAAAAAGAAGCGCGGCGGCATGGGCGGCTTTGACGGTGGTGGTGGTGGTGGTGGCGGCGGCGGCGGTTCGGGTGGCGGCGGCGGCGGCGGCGGCGGCGGTCAGCGCTACCTGCCCCACGGCCTGCCCTCGGACGAAGACCTCGAACGCGAGGCCGCAGAGCTCGAACGCATGGCCGCCAACGCCGACCCGGCCCTGCTCAAGGAGGCCATCTCCATCGGCGAGCTCCAGCGCATGCCGCTGGACAAACTCTGCAAGTTCGCCGAGCGCGAGGGCCTGGCCGACCCCCACGCCATCCCGCGCCAGGACCTGATCTTCAAGCTGCTTAAGGCCCGCGCCATGAAGCAGGGCCTCATGTTCGGCGATGGAACCCTCGAGATCATGCAGGATGGGTTCGGATTCCTCCGATCCCCCGAACAGTCCTACCTGCCCGGCCCGGACGACATCTACGTCAGCCCGTCGCAGATCCGCCGCTTCGGCCTGCGCCGCGGCATGGTCGTGAAGGGAGCGGTCCGCCCGCCCAAGGAGAGCGAGCGCTACTTCGCGCTGCTCCGCGTCGAGCAGGTCAACGGACGCGACCCCACGACCATCCACGACATGACCCCCTTCGAGGAGCTCACGCCCCTGCACCCCGAGGAGCGGTTCATCCTCGAGACCGGGCCCGACGAGATCGAGTGCCGTATCGTCGATCTGGTCGCCCCCGTGGGCAAGGGCCAGCGGGCCCTGATCGTCGCCCCGCCCCGCACCGGCAAGACCGTCCTGCTCCAGAAGATGACCCAGGCGATCACCAAGACCAACCCCAAGGTCAAGATCATCGTGCTGCTGGTGGATGAGCGCCCCGAGGAGGTGACCGACTTCAAGCGGCATTCCGACGCCTCCGTCGAGGTCGTCGCCAGCACGTTCGATGAGCCCTCGGGCCGGCATGTGGCGGTCGCCGAGGTCGTGATCGAGAAGGCCAAGCGCATGGTCGAGTTCGGCGAGGACGTGATCATCTTCCTGGACTCGATCACGCGCCTCGCCCGCGCCTACAACGCTGAGATGCCGCACTCGGGCAAGATCATGACCGGCGGTCTGGACTCCAACGCGCTGCAGAAGCCCAAGAAGTTCTTCGGAGCGGCCCGCGCCATCGAGGGCGGCGGCTCGCTCACGATCATCGGCACCGCGCTGGTGGACACGGGCTCAAAGATGGACGAGGTGATCTTCGAGGAGTTCAAGGGCACCGGCAACAGCGAGTTGCACCTGGACCGCAAGCTGATGGAGAAGCGGATCTATCCGTGCATCGACATCGGGGCTTCGGGCACACGCCGCGAGGAGCTGCTGCTGGACAAGAAGGAGCTCGAGCTGGTCCACCGCCTGCGCAAGGTCCTCTCCGACATGAACGTGGTGGAGGCGATGGAACTCCTCCGCACGCGGCTCAAGAAGTTCAAGACCAATGCCGAGTTCCTGATGAACATGGCGATGGGATGAGTCTGGGTGGCGGGGGGCACGCTTGTGGCTCGCCCCACGCACGCCGATCGATCCAACGCGATCGGCCTTTCGGCATGGCCGCTCAATGCAGCAACTTATGCCACCCGCGCCCGATCCCCTCGCGTCCCCCACACCGCATCACGGCACGGCATACCCCGCCGGCAAACTCAGAATCCGCCGCGCACGCTCGATCGCCGAGTCCGTCACGATCGCCTGGCTCGCCCCATCGCCCAGCGTCAGCGAGTGCGGCACCGCCAGGTCCTCTGGCCCGAACCGCTCGTTGCCCGATGTGTCCCGCACCACATACATGAACAGCCGCCGCGACCCCGCGTCGTACGTCACGTTCCACACCTGCGACCCCGCGGGCGTCACCGTCCGGGGGTTGCGCCCATCCCCATCGGTCACGATCGCCACCGTCGCGTCCTTGTCGTTCAGCAGGTTGTCACGGTTGCTGTCCTCGACGGTCGCCAGAAACACCAGCGCGTCCGTCTCCGTTGGCTTCTGGCGCAGGTCGATCGGCGGCCCCACCGCCATCCACCACCCGATCACGCCCCGCCGATCCAGGATCAGCCACTCCTCGTCGGTGTTGCGCACCCGCACGATCGCGTTGTGCCACCGCACCGCACCCCCGTTGTACGTCGAGGTCTGCCAGGGCGTGGTCTCGTGCGCCTCGTTGGCGTAGCCGCCCCGCGTGTAGGGATCACGATCCTGCCCGGGCCGCTTGGCCTCCTCGATCGAGAACGGCACCAGCACCGTGTCGCGCCCGGGAATCGGGATCGGCATCGACACCGTGGCCCGACCCTCGAGCAACCCCATCGTGGTCGTCGGCACAATGGCATAGGTGTCGCCCTCGGCCCTGATCGAGGCCGGGCGGTAGCTGCTCGAGCAGCCGGCAACCAAGACCGCCGCGATGGCAGCACCCAACGAGGCCGACGGCACGATGTCGCGGAAGCGAGTGAGCATGATCAACCTCCTTGGGAGCAACCGACGCCAGTCTACCGGCTGTTGGGTGGTACGCCCCACGCCACGCCCGGTTCACCTGCCCGTGGGTCCGACGCGCCCAACCCCCCGCATCGCCAACCCACCCGCTGTCTACTCCCCCACTACCCCCCAAGCCGATACCGGCGTAGGGTTTGCGCACTTCCCACCACCCTGCCCTCACCCCACCACCGGACGGAGCCGACTCAATGGGGCACAACGACATCCCGCTCAGCAAACCCTCCCTCACGCGCATGGAGGAGGAACTGGTCCTCCAGGTCATGCGTTCGGGGCGGCTCAGCATGGGCCCCTTCACCGAGGAGTTCGAGCGGGCCGTCGCGCTGGAGGCGGGGTGCGCCCATGGCGTGGCAGTGTCCTCCGGAACCTGCGGCCTGCACCTCATCCTGCGCTCGCTGGGCATCGGCCCCGGCGATGAGGTCATCACAACCCCCTTCTCCTTCATCGCCAGCGCCAACTGCATCCTGTTCGTGGGCGCCAAGCCCGTCTTCGTCGACATCTGCCCCAAGACCCTGAACATGGACCCGGCCCTGATCGAGCGCGCCATCACGCCTCGCACCAAGGCGATCCTGGCCGTCGAGACCTTCGGCAACCCGGCCCACATGGACGCCTACGCCGCGATCGCCGCCAAACGCGCGATCCACCTCATCGAGGACTCCTGCGAAGCCCTTGGCACCCGCTACAACGGACGCCGCTGCGGCTCGTTCGGACGGGCCGGCGTCTTCGGCTTCTACGCCAACAAGCAGATCACCACCGGCGAGGGCGGCATGATCGTCACCGACGACGAGCGCCTGGCCAACCTCTGCCGTTCCATGCGCAACCAGGGCCGCCCA